>Ga0210017_1000553_pt1 | contig 31885 bp, 26 predicted proteins | sample CryGeyCG2014_020_FD_183966 | JGI IMG/M metagenome (GOLD analysis project Ga0210017, IMG submission 183966) | Groundwater microbial communities from aquifer - Crystal Geyser CG08_land_8/20/14_0.20 (SPAdes) (version 2) | ecosystem: Environmental > Aquatic > Deep subsurface > Groundwater | place... | reverse complement strand
ATTAGAAAAATAAGAGTTCATAGCAAGTTTGTTCAAGTTAGTGCGAGAATAATCTTGCATAATCGAGCAAGATTATCTTATTTCAAGAGAGTTAAATAATTTGTACGCAAAGCTGTTTTTAAAGCTGTGTTGCATGATTATTTTTTTATCGTCGGGGCCCAAAAAACCTTATTTTTGCCTTTCGTCGAGCTTTTTGGAATCATACAACAATGCAGTTTTTAAAAGATTTATGAGTTATTTCGTATACACCCTAATGCATTATAATAAACGTTAAAAACCGGTTTTTCTGATTTAGTTTATGCTATTTGGAAAGGACAAGGTAAACGACTCTCAAATTGATAAGAGATACTTATTAGAATATTCTGTTCCTTATCTCGCAGAGGTTGTTGATGGCTCTGCAATTACTGAGGATTGTTTAGATTTAAACTTGCACATTGGGCAGTTAGGAAGAGAGTTATGGTATCGCCTTACTGGAGATTCTGCTAAAAAGTTGAAACAAGAATTAGAAATTGGAAGTCCTGCTGATATCAAAGGAAGAGAGTTTATTGTTTATAGCCAAACTAGACAAAGAGTTGAGGGGAAGTATGGTTTTATTTTAGATCCTTCAAAACTAGAAGAGATTTGCTGCATCGAACCTATTACAGATTTTCCAGCAAATGAAAAAGAAATGAAGAACTACCAAAGACTTGTCGAGCTTTGGCAGACGTATTGCTTGAGAAGCTTAAACTCTGACTTTGGGCTGACTGAAAAAGATATGGCAGATTATTTCACTTGCAAATTTAACCTTATTCACAATAGAGCTTTTGATAATAGAGGCAAACCAATAAAGGAATTGCAGAAAAAAGCAGTGAATGCCTTAGAGACCATAAGAAAATTTAAACTTCTTCAACCCGCCGGTGCTTAAAGCAGTTATTGGTTTGCTGTTTTGAGGTTTAAGCAAGATTTTTAAAGTTTAGAATGCTGATTAATACATGGACTTCAAATTTAACAAAAGGAAATTGAACTACACTGTCTTAATTTCATTTTTTGCTACTATTTTCTCTCTGTACATTTTTTATCCCGAGGCTATTCAAAAAACAAATATCGCAGAAGAGGGGCTTAGAACTATGAGTTATCAATCGGTTTTTTATTTATTTGTTTTTTTTATTGTTTTATACGTATTCTGGCTTATTGTGCTTTATGTTGTGTGGTCTCTTTTTGAAGAGTGACAAGATAAATCAGATTAATAATCTCGAGTTTTCTGAGATCACAATAAGCTTTTAAGTTCAGAACTTATCTTAACTACCGGGCGGTCATCAGTATGCTTCTCACAATGCAAACACATATCTTCCACAGCTTTTACAGCATTGTCTATTTTTTCTTTCTTAAATTTCATTTTTCCTCCTGCTGGTTTGTTTAACCATAAAGTATAAAAAGGATAGCATATATAAATTAGAAAGTGGCAGAAAAAAAATTAACTATCCGAAAAGAAAGCCAGGAAATAGATTTCTTTTGCCCGATTGGCTATACAATTGATATCATCAGCAAAAAATGGACTCTTTATATAATCCGCGGGTTAAACGGAAAGCCGAAATACTTTAATGAAATTTTAAATTCTTTAAATTGGGGGCTCACCCCAAAAATACTTTCCTCACGATTGAAAGAATTGCTGAAAGAGGAAATTATAAAAAAAGAAATTATTGAAAGCACTCCACCGAGAGTAAGATATTCTTTGACAAAAAGAGGAGAAGAGTTTGTAGAAAGTTTTAGAGGAATTGAAAAATGGAGCAGGAAATGGAATGTGCTTAAAGAAAAATAAGTTTATTTAATTTTTGTTTGTTTCAGCGGAATTTTCTTCTTTCATCAAGCTGTCTATTGGGCTTTTTACTGCTTTAAGACGCTCTTTTGAAATATGAGTGTAGATTTCAGTTGTGGAAATTGAGCTGTGGCCAAGCATTTCTTGTATTGTTCTTATGTCAATTCCTGACTCAAGAAGATGAGTTGCAAAAGAATGGCGGAGAGTATGGGGAGTGACTTTTTTTTCTATGCCTGCTTTTTTGGCTGCTTTTTTTACAATTTTTTCTATGTTTCTTGAAGAAAGCCTGCCTTTTGGACCTGTAAATAAAAATTCTTTTCCCTGGGCTTTTTGGGTTTCTGACTGTATTTTTAACTGCGCAATTAGAAAATCAGGTATATTAAAAGTTCTATCTTTTTTTCCTTTTGCTTTTCTTGCATGCCCTGTCTTATCATTAAAATCAATATCTTGGAGTTTTAAATTCACCAGTTCTGAAACACGAAAACCGCATGCATAAATCAAGCTTATCATCAGCTTGCTTTTAGAATTGCTTAAAGAATCGATTAATTTCTTGACTTCGTCTTTTGCCAAGACATTTGGGATTTTAAGTTCTTTTTTCGGGCGTTTTATTCCTGCTGTGACATCTTTTTTTAAAACATTTGAGTAGGCATATTTTATAGCAGCGAGGAACAGAGCAACAGAAGAAGAAGCTTTGTCTGTCAGCTTTTCTGCCATGAAAGCTTTAATATCATCTGTTACAATTTGCTCTGGCTCTTTTTTAATAAAATTAAGCAGGTTGGAGTTAAAGAGAACATAGTTCCTTATAGTGTAATCTGAATTTTTTGAAATTTTGAGTTCTGTTTCAACTTTTTTTAAAAATTCCTCTTTTATCATTAAAGAGATTATGCGAACTTGTTTATATATTTTGGGGTGAAGTGGGGGTGCAGAAAGGGGAAGTGGAGAAAAGGGCTTAATTCTGTCCCAGACTCGATTAATCATTTGCCTGCGTTTCATTATTTTCTTGGCTTTTTCAAAGAAAAAAAGAAAATTAATAATTATTTTAAAGAATATAAAAGCTTAAATAAATTAAGTTCTAAGATTTAGGATGAACAATTTGGAGCATTATGAGTTGCTTGCAGAACATATAGCTTTTTGTGGAATTCCAGTAAAAACACTAGAAGGTTTCGTTAAGTACAGGCCAGGCAAAACATACAGGGATGCGGGAAAAGCCATCAGAGATGGGAGCGAAGAATGGAAGTCAAAAGGATGTCATGACTCTAAAATTAGCTTGATAGCAGCAAAACTTTCTGAAGTAGTTGAAATAGATACAAATGAACCTTTACAAGCATACAAACAAAGGCTAGAAGCAATTCGGCCTCGTTATTCCGCTGGAGCGCACTAAAGAAATTTTGCATAAAACTTGTTTAACAAAAATCTTATATTTTCAGCCCAGAATCTTTAATTTCTTTTGAGTGCTGGTTGAGCTCGCCTTTTGCAAGGCAGTCAAAACAAGTATGAATAGTGCCATCTTTTTCTTTGACCATTCCAGTTCCATGACATTTTGGACAATTTGTATCAGCCATTTTACATAATTTGATGCTTTGGGTATTTATAGATTTGTATATAGTAAAAGATATAAATTTTTGGCCATTTTCTTATATCTTTTCCTATCTACCAAAGGCATATTTATGGTAAATATCCTTTGGTATAGTTAAGTTTATATTTTAGATTTTCTTGTTTTTGTTATGAAAGAGGCATTATTTTACAAAAAATTAAAAAACGCTGTACAATGCCAATTATGCCCGCATTTTTGCACGCTGAAAAATGGAGAAAGAGGAAAATGCGGTGTTAGAAAAAATAAAAATGGAAAACTTTTCAGCTTGGTTTATGGAAAGCCCTGCTCTCTTGCCCTAGACCCGATTGAAAAAAAGCCGTTTTATCATTTTTTTCCTGGACAGCAAGCCTTGTCAATTGCGACTGTTGGCTGTAATTTAAAATGCAAGCACTGCCAAAATTATGAGATAAGCCAAGCAAGCCCAGATGAGAATTCGACTAAAGAGATAAAGCCAGAACAAATTATAAAAATTGCAAAAGAAAAAAATGTTAAAATAATTTCATACACTTACACTGAACCAACAATCTTTTATGAATATATGCTAGATATTGCAAAACTCGCGAAAAAAGCAGGCATCAAAAACACAATTGTGAGCAATGGATTTATCAATCCTGCTCCACTAAGAGGGCTGTGCAAGCACATTGATGGGGCAAATATTGATTTGAAATCAATTTCAGATAATTTTTACAAAAAAATATGCGAAGCGAGGGTTGCTCCGGTGCTTGAAACTTTAAAAATATTAAAAAAAGAAAAAGTATGGACAGAAATAACTAGTTTATTAATTCCTGCGCTTAATGATTCTGAAAAAGATATTAAAAAACTTGTGAGTTGGGTTGAAAAAAATCTTGGACAAAAGGCAGTTTTGCATTTTACTGCATTTTATCCTACATATAAGCTTTCTAATCTTCCTACTGCCTCTCTTGAAACACTTAAGAAAGCAAGAAAGATGGCCTTGGATGCTGGAATAAAGTATGTTTATACAGGAAATTTGCAAGATGAGGATGGAGAAAGCACTTTTTGCCCTAATTGCAAGAAATTGCTCATAAAAAGAAGAATATTCTCAATTATAGAAAATAATTTAAAGAAAGGAAAATGCCCTAAATGTAACCTCAAAATCGAAGGATTTTGGGGTATTGAAAATTGAAAATTTTTAACATGAAAAAGTGGATGGTATTTGGAGTTAGCCTTGGATTTTTTATTTTTTGGGTTAGTTTAGTTTGCGCAGTGAGAATAAATGAGATTATGGCTAATCCGATAGACAATTGCAATGATTGCACTGAATGGATTGAAATACACACAGATTCTCCAGTTAATATAATAAATTGGACCTTAGATACTACAGGCCAAAAAACAAATTTTAGTTTCTATCTTGAAGATTTTTTAATAATGACAGGAAACAAAACTTCTTTTTTAATTAATTGGAATGTTAATGAAAGTAAGATAATAGAATGGCGTGGAATCGGTTTAAGCAATAGTGGGGATAATGTTTCTCTTTACAATGGTTCTGAGTTAATAAGCTCTATCAATTATCCATCTTTATCTGCGAATAATACTTATTCTTTACTTTCAAATTCAAGTTGGATAATATGCGATAAGCCAACGCCCGGCTCAGTTAATTCTTGCGAACCACAAACCCCTGATAATAATGACGATGATGAAGCTGAAATTTATTTAGAGACAAGCTGGGATGAAGAGGAGATTATAAACGGAGAGGATTTTGAAATAGAAGCCAAAGCATATAATCTTAAAGATGAAACCTACAATCTTAAAATCTGGATTGAATTCAAAGAAAATGATACAATTATTTCAGACAGGTATGATGAAAAGAATGAGGAATGGAAGAGCGGAAGCTATTATGTTGATGAGTTTTTTGAAGGAGACGGAAATAAAACAGAAAAAATCCAGATGAGAATCAGGAGTGAGTACAAGAATTTTCATGATGAGGCTTTATTAAAAGCCAAACTCGAAGGTGAAGATTATCTTCTTGAAAAAGAGATAACTGTTTTGGAAAAAGAAGAAGACAACAATCAAAATGATAGTGAAGACAAAAACGAAGAGAAAAATATAACTAAAAAAGCAACAGCACAACCAACCGGAAGCGTCATTAAACTAGGAAACAGAAGCAAATTACAACAAAATGACACAAGAGAAGAAAGCAAAATTGTGTATGAATCAAACAATGAAAAGGCAAAAAAATATGCAATATACGCTCTTAATATTGTTTTGATTGCTATAATCATCTTACTGATTAAAAAGAAGGTTTAAAAAAGGGGGAAACTTAAGATAATAAAATGCCAGAGATAAAAGCTATTTTGATTTTTGAAATGTTAGGAAGGCCGATAGAGCATGTAAAGTATGCAATTGAACAATTTATTGAAAAGCTTTCTAAAGAGGAAGGAATAGAGATTATTAATAAAAAAATACATGAGCCTAAAAAATTAGAGCAGACAAAACAGGAACAATCAGAACTTTTTACGACATTTTCAGAAATAGAAATTAAGTTTAAAAATCTTCAGACATTATTAAAAATTATTTTTTGGTATATGCCTTCTCATATTGAAATTTTAGAGCCTGAAGAGATTGCACTTAAAAATTTTGAATTTGGGGGGTTAATAACTGAAATCGTAAGAAGACTGCATCAGTATGATGAGTTAATAAAAAGGGTGGCTGTAGAAAGGAATATTTTACAGAACCAACTGCAACAACAAGGCATCAAGCCGGCAATTCCTTTGCCTAATCAGCCTGAACAGAAACAGCAAGCAGAACAACAAGCAAAGAAACAAGAGAGCAAGAAAAAAACAAGGGCAAGAACAGGCAAGAAGAAGAGATAAACAAAAAGTATATATATATATGTAATTTCTATAAAGTGTTATGAAAAAAAGAAGTGTTGAAGTAATTTTAGTATTTTCAATAATTATTCTGTTGTTAACTATAACTCCGGTTTCTGCTGGATGGTGGAGTGATTTTAATGATTGGTTTAGAAATTTGTTTGGTTTTGGTGAGAAAGAAAAAGGTTTAGAAGGAGAATTAAAAACAGGGCCTGGAGGAAGCCCTGATTATACAAGAATTTGCGAAGAAGGGGAGAAAAGATGTTATACTCAATCTTATCGCGGCGGAGGAAGTTTCCAAGAAGTTCAAGAATGTAAAAATAATGCCTGGATGTTTGTAGAAAGATGCGAAGCAGGTCAAGGGTGCAAGGATGGAAAGTGCACATGTATTGAAGGAGAAAAAAGATGTTTTGAAAAACCTGCACCTAGAAGCGGGGTTATTAAAGGGATTCAAAAGTGCAATAAAGGAGACTGGTTAGATGTAGAGATATGTGCAAATGGGTGTGAAGACGGAGCTTGCGTTGAAGAGCCTGTTCCATTAAATGCAGAAATCTCTGTTGCAACATTAAAAGATACTTATCAAGTTGGAGAACAAATTAAATTAACAGACCCACCTGAAGAAGAAAAATCCTCGACAAATAACGAAATTGAAAAATACTATAAAATCTCTAAAGAAGACACGCGGCTTCAGGATATTCAAAATATTGAACTAATTGAAGAAAAAGCTGAACCTCCAAGATTTTATGGCTACATAATACAATTTGAAGATAAGCCATTAATCGGGAAAAAAGTGGAATTAGATGAAGAAGCAAGAAAAAATAAAAAATATATTGACGAGCATCCTATATTAAGTACAATTTCTACTTATAGATTTAGGGCTTTAACTCCAGAAAAAGTTCCGGATGAAGTTAAAGCATACTCTAAAAATTTAAGAAAAAATAATGAAAAAATAAAAGAGAGAATTTTGTCAAAAATAAAAGAAAAAAGAGTAAGAATAACAGGCAAGGCAATTTCTGAAGAGAACGAAGTCAAAGTTATGAAAGAATTTATAAAAGTATTTAATGGAATTTCTTTGTATGTTAATGAAAGTGAAGTAGAAGATATAAAGAAGATAGAAGGAGTTAAAGCTGTTTATCCTAATCTTATTGTTAATATTAGCTTAACAGATTCTATTCCTTTGATTAATGCAGATGATGTTTGGCTTTTAGACGAAGATGGGAATGATTGCTCTTTTTCTGGACAGCCTTGCTTAACAGGAGAAGGGGTTACAATTGCTATTCTTGATACAGGTGTAGATTACACACATCCTGATTTAGACTCTTGCTTAGTTCCTCCTGAAACTGAAAATTGTTTTGAAGAAAAGAAGATTATTATAGAAGGAGAGAAGGAAATATGCGAAGAGAATGATGGAGGTAAAAATGTATGTGCCAAAGGAGAGACAACGAAAAGGGAGAAAGATGGAGGTTTGTTAGTTTCTTGGGATAGTTGTAAAGATACTTCAACTGTTTTCGAGAATTTCTGTACACCTTCTGGAAAAAGAGCTTTTGAAGAAATTCAATGTCCAACAGACACAATCTGTGATGAAGGAGTTTGTGTTTTAAATCAGCCTCTTGAAACTTTATGTAGCAAAGGCAAAGTAATAGGAGGATATGATTCTACCACTTGCGATACTTTTAATCTTTACGGTGAGTGTGTTAAAACTAAACCAGAAGATAATAATCCTATGGATGGTAACGGGCATGGAACACATGTTGCAGGAATTGCTGCAGGAAATGGTGTTTTAAAAGGGGTTGCTCCTGATGCAAAGATTTACGCATATAAAGTATTAAACTGGCAGGGGTCTGGACTTTTTGATTGGATAATTGCAGGAGTCGAAAGGGCTATAGACCCAAATCAAGATACTGATTTTTCAGACCATGCTGATATAATAAGTATGTCTCTCGGAACAGACGTCCTTTTTGTAGATGATCCTCTTGTGCAAGCACTTGAAAATGCAGTTGATGCGGGAGTTGTTGCGGTGGTTGCAGCAGGTAATTCATATGATTATAAAATAATAAATTCTCTTGGAATTTCTGAAAAAGTTATAACTGTTGGTGCGACAGATAAACAAGACATAGTTGCTAGTTTTAGCTCAAAAGGCCCTTCACCTGATGAAAAATTTCTTACAAAGCCGGATATAGCAGCGCCAGGAGTTAATATATGCTCTGCAAAAACAGTTGGATACCTAAGCGCATTCAGCACTGTTAGATTTATCAATGCCCCTAATTGCATTGATGAAAAACATTTTAAACTCTCTGGAACAAGCATGGCTACTCCGCATGTTGCAGGAGCTGCTGCTTTATTGCTTCAAAAATATCCTAATTTAAAACCAGATGAAGTAAAATCAATTTTAATGGGAACTTCAAAAAGTGACGAAATTAAAAAAGAAATTGTTAAAGGACACCCTTTTTTATATTTTGGTGCGATGAGTGAGCACTTTAAGTGCAAGTATATTAAAACTACTGAGATTTGCACTAAAATTGATGTTGGCACATACATAGAAGAAGCGTATGTTAGTTCTAACATACAAAAAAAATTTGATTATCCTCCTTTACCTCCTAATAGTAATGAACTAGAAAAAAGTTTACTTGTTTTAAGAGAAGATTCTAATGGACCAGGAAATATTATCTTTAGTAAAGGAGATAATAAAATAAAATGCATTTCATATTCTGATGATTATTTTGTATGTTTAAGTGCTGTTATGAATAATATTCCTAAGGGCAGTTATTGGCTATGTGCAAAATCGCCTGTAGAATTTACTGTAGATTATTGTAATTTTGAAGTGTTTCCAGATTATGTAACAGAATATTATTGGAAAACTGATGAGGGTTTTGTGAGCGATTTTAGAAAGTCCTACGCCGCGATAGGGTTGGAATTAAAGTATTATTTAAATACTACTATACTTGATGTAGGAGCTGGTAGATTAGATATTTTAAATGCGTTAGAGCCTTTAGTTGTTGCGAATAGTAGTATTGATTTTGGTGTTGTAGAATCTTCAAAAGAAGAAAAAATTTTAATTAAAAATATAAAAAACGAAGAAATTAGATTAAACATAAAAACACCAAAAACCTTCCGGATTCTTAATATTAGTAATTTATACAGTTCTTATAATCCTTTTGATTTAGTATTGTTAAAGAATAATTTAATCGAGGATGAAAAATATGACATAATAAGCACAAATACAAATTATATAATAATTCCTGCTAATAGTCAAGTAGAAATAACATTAAAACTTAGTATTTCTGAAGAAACAGAACCGGGATATTATGCAGGTGTAATAGAGCTAACAGATGGTACAAAAAGTCATACAATACCTTACTCTTTTGTTTACCCAAGAACAACAAGACTTTATGCACCTACTGGTTCTACACCATTAATAGATGGTTTAATCAATGAAGATGAGTGGGCAGATGCTCAAAAATATGAAAATTTACCTTTTGACACTATTGCTAATGGCCTTGATATATATTTAAAAACAGGTATGTTGAAAGATAAAGAACATTTATTTATAGGTTTAAGACTTAATAGTATAGAACTTACTCTTAATGATATAGAAATGGTTTTTGATCAGGGAAATAGCCCAACTGGGAATAAAGGTTCTAGAAATAGAGCATTGTATGAATCACAAGAAGACGGGAAAAAGATGTCATATACAAGAACAAAAGAGCCTTGGGCTTATTGTACTGAACATTATGATTTTACCCAAGGATGTCCGGACCCACAATGCTCTCCTTATATAGAAAGTGAATGTTGGAAATGTGAAAGGTTAAGTGAGACTTATTATGGTACAGAATGTTTTTATGCGTCAGATCCTTCTCAAAGAACTCCCTCGATAACTGATGAGATGACTCATCTTATGGATGGCTACAAGTACCGTGGTGGTGTTTTTCTCAGCGCTTCAAATAAAGTTGTAGATTTTATAGGACTTATTAAAAACACAAAAGAAGCAGAAATAGCTATACCTTTAATCGGAACCCCTTATGTGAATCCTGAAGCTACTTCTCTTTTAGATTCTGATTATTCTGATTACTCTGATTTAAATCTTGTAAGAGGAGATATAGTTGGATTTTTTCTAAAAATAAAAGGAACGAATATGCCACTTAGCAAATTTACGATACCAAATTACGGAAGTATATATGATGCAATGACTTATGGAGAGATTGTTCTTTCAAGTCCTCCTCTTATTGAAAATTGCGAAATTATTGGGGACGAAGATGGAAATGGAGTAGCTGATTGTGAAGATCCTGCTTGTTCTGAAGGAACTTATTGTGATTTTGGGCATACAAAAACCTGTCAATCAGGAGTTTGTATTACTATCCAAGAATGTGGTAATAATATAAGGGAAGGAGAAGAAGAATGTGATGGAACAGACGATTCTGCATGTCCAAATAGATGTAATAAAAGTTGTACTTGTTTGCCCCAATCCAAACTAGTCAATAATATAGATATTGATTTAACAGGCAATTTAAAAATTACCTTGCAGAAAAAGATAAGTGGAATTTGGCAAGATGTAAGAGTTGTTGTTAATAAACAAGTCACAATTCCTGCAAACAGCTTGTTAAAATTAGACAGCGAATGGAATTCTCAAAATGTTGTTGCTTCTGAAACTGACAATTACAGAGTTTATGCAAAATTTGAAGCTGATGGGCAGAATGTAGAAGCTTCTTGGGAGTTTAAAGTTGCTTAAAAATAACTAAGGACTAAACAAACTTGCCGGAACTATAAATATAATCGTGTTATTAATTTTTGTTTTGAGAAAAGAATTAAGATTAATTACGAACGCATTTTCTGGCTTGTATTTTAAAATAAAACTTCTTATCGCTCTTGTAATTTTGTAATTCATTTTTACTTCTATAGGGATTGTCTTGCTAATTAAAATGAAGTCTACCTCTGCTTTTGCAGTAGTTCTCCAATATTTTACCTCTTCCTTGATCTGATTTAAGACATAAGTTTCTAAAAGCTTTCCAAATTCATCTTCAGAAAAATCAAACCTTCCTGTGATAAAATTTCTTAACCCTGTGTCAATAAAATAAATTTTCGGATTTTTTCTAACTTCACTTACAAGATTTTTATGAAATGGTTTGATCACTTTAATTATGTATGTATCTTCGAGTATGCTAATCACTTCTTTTAGTTCTTTGTAATAGAAATTAGTAATACTGCAAATTTCATTATAATTTACAATAGAGGCGTTTAGAGAAGATAAAACTCTTATTAAATCAATAATCCTTTGTTTATACCTTATACCATATACTTTTACTATATCCTTTTCTATATAAGTTAAAAACAAGTTTTTTAACAAAAATTTCTTTTTGTCTAAACTTTTTTCTAAAACCACCGAAGGATATCCTCCATAAGAGATATATTCCCTTAAGTAGAGGTTTAATTTTTCTAAAAAAAGTAAATTAGGAGAATATCTCGATTTTAAAGAAAATTTATTTTTTTTGTAATACTCATAATCTTTCACATCTTTTGTTTTAAGAAATTCTTCAAATGAAAATGGACGAAGTTCAAAAAATAAAGCTCTTCCGACAAGGTAGCTACTAATTTCATTAATATCAAGAGTTGACGAGCCAGTAATTATTATCTTTATATTCTTTATACTATCATATATTAATTTGAGCAATTTACCGGCGTTTTTCATATACTGTACTTCGTCTAAAAGGAAAAAATGTTTATTTTTATCTCCACTTAGATAATACTCTATATACACTTTAGGATTTTTTTCAAATTTTTCTTTTTCAAGCTCGTCTTCTAAACTGATAAAATGAATCTTTTCTTTCTTTATTCTCTTTTTCTTGAGGAGCTTGGTAATTTGATATAAAAGAGTTGTTTTTCCGCTTTGTCTCGGTCCTCTAATTACTAAAATCTCCTTGTTATTTATCCACTTTTCAATTTCTTTTTGGATATCCCTTTCGACAAATTTCATATTCAAACAAAGAAAAAACCCTTTATAAATCTTTCCATTTTAATGCTATTGTTATTAAAAACATTTTAATTTTAATAGGGTTCTTTTTAACGAAATACGCGCTTTAAAAATTATGCTGGTTAATTTGAATTTTGAAGCTGTATAAACAAAAATTTCAGCCACTAAATCAAGAAAACCCTCTTGTTTACCACACCTTAAAAGGTGTGGTTTGTTTTGGGTTTTCTGGATGATCCAAAATTGAAAACATTCAAAACAACACTACATTCTGAAAAATGTGGTTTTCAATTTATGGACATAATTACACTCTCGCTAAGCTTCTTCGGACTTCTTTTTCTTCTCCGGACATTCTTTCAGCATATTCTTTTTCTTTTTCTTTTAAAACATCCTTTCCTTTTCCTTGCTTCTTTTTCATGAATTTGGAAAGGAAAATCAAGCCTATCACAACAATAATGAGGATAATTATTCCGTAAATCCAGGTGTAAGAACTTTCTTTTTTTTCTGTGCATTTGCCTTTACAGCAATATCCTTCTGTTGTGAATACCAAGGTTCCTTCACATCTCTGCTCTGCATTACATACTTCTCCTCCAAGGTCTTCGCAGCTCTCTTCTCCTGTATATGCTGAAGAGATGTTAACTTCAGAAATATTTTTGGTGATATCTATTTTAAGGTGGAGCGACGCAGAAAGGTTTTCTGAAGAAGCTAATATACTTCCTGAAAAATTTCCAAGCTCTTTTGAATTTAGAGTTAGATTTATAAATTCCCCTTTTCCAGGCTCTAATAAAGATATTGAACTAGGAGATATGTTTATATCAAGCTCTTCAGAAACATTAGAGAAAATTGCTATGTTTTCTATATTCTTCCTTCCAAGATTTATTAAAGATATCTCAAAAAAGTAGCTGTCTCCTTTCAAGATTACAGCAGACAATTCCAGGGGACTAAATCTGAACTTATTTGTTTCTATTATAATATTATTGCCTTCAGGAAAAATGAAAACAGGAATTTCGTAGCTATTTAATTTTATTTTTGCCTCTGTGTAATTTTCTATTTCCTCTACAGAAAAATAAATTTTCTTTTCTTGATTTTCTACAAGAGAAAGATTTTGCTTTTCTTCTAAAAATTCTGTGTTTATATTTGTATTTTTATTGGCTTTAACTTGAATGTAAAAGTCTTCTTTTGTTACTATGAAGCCTGGATTAAATGATAAGATAGTTTCATTTCCGGCTTTTATTGAAAATTCTTTAACTAGTTCTGTATTTACTCCGGTTTCTGTCTCATATCTTGTGCTTTTAATTTTTATAGTATAGTTGCCTTCTTTTGCCGGAAGCAGGGCATAAAGAAGATATTTATCTTTTGTTTTTAGAATATCATAGTCTACTGGAATATTTCTCTCTCTATAAAAAACAATATTTTCCGGTTTAATAGAATCAAGAAAATTGCCATAAATTTCAGCTTGCAAAGTTTCGCCTGGCGAATAAGTTTCTTTGCTTAGCTTAATTTCTGCTGCTGAAGCTAGAGAAATTAAGGTCGCCAGCAAGATAAAATTAAGTATTATTAATGCCTGTTTTTTCATAAACAAGAGAGAAAAAAGAGATTAATAAATCTTCCTGATCACTTTGACATTTCTTTAAGCTTCTTCAAAGTTTCTTCGAACTCTTGGTCGGTTCTTGTTGTAGGTCTCGTAGGAGGCCTTGGCTGTTGTCTAGGAGGAGGAAGCTGTCTTGGTATAATCATTCTTGGTCTTGCTCTCGGCATTCCTACTGGCGGGGCTGTTGGCGGAAAACCCTGCCGCGGCTGGGAAGGAGCTTGCCCGCCTCTTCTAAATTTGAAAAGTAAAACTCTTAATCTATTTCTAAATATTATTCCTAACACAACCAAAATTATTAAAATAATAAGCAGCCACACCCACCAATAACTTGGTTTTGGTGTTGTTTTTGTGCCGCAACATAATTTATCTTCGTTACATTCAAAAGATTTTTCCTCTTCATCATCTAGGCAAGAGGTTCTGCATATATATTCATTTTCTTCACACGCTATTACCTCAATGGTTGTACAACTTCCTACACAACACGAAGAGGTGTCTGATGCTGGAACTTCTGCTCCAGAACATGTTTGGTCTTCTTCGCACTCTATTCCATTTTTATCATCGCAAGTTTCTTCAACTGCTGCTGTTCTACAACAAACTTTCCCTCCGTAACAAACAAAATTACCTACTACTCTATCTTCTTGGCTGCATTCTAAAGAGGACTCGCAAGAGTAATTATATTCTTCACATTCGTCCACATCTCCCCCAGTTACAGAAGAAACTGTTTTACGCCAACCTGCGAATAAAATAAAAGCAGTATCTCTAACACCATCCCAGCATCCATTTTCTTCCTGTACTTCAAGCAAATAAGACTTTGCAGAAGATAATTGTTCTGCAGATGTGCCGTATAAAGCAAGCAAAGCTAAAGAAGTATCATAGTATTTGGAGTATGGCGAGTTTGAGATTCTCCAGTAGTCATTTGTTTGTTCGTTTATTATTTGCGTAAAATAATCGTCATACTCTGTTATCATATACAAGAAAGTTGAAGGGAAATATTTTTCATTTTCTTCTGCCAGAGCTATTAGATACGGCAAGAACGAGGAAACATCTTTGCCCGCTTGTGATAAAGCTAGAGTTGCCCATAAGCTGCCTTCGTAATCACAATCGTTAAGCCCGAAACAAAAAGCATTTACTCTTTCTTCTGTCTCGCCTTCTGCAGAAGCTAAGTTTGTTTTGCTAGAAACATAAATCGTAGAGCTGTCTTTTTTGCTGTATAATAAAGTCGTTTTAAAATCTTTATCACAAGAGATTGTGAAATTTGCTTCGTAACAGCTGTCTTTAATTTTCAGCCAGTAATTGTCTTGGGCTAGAGAAAGGCATGCGCCTGCTCCAGTATTTATTTTTTTATTCTCCCCTATCCTTATTTTTTTCTCTGCTGCTTCATATTTTATAGTACATTCTGTTTCTTCGTCCGCATCTATTTCAAGATACCAAATCAAATCTTTTGGGATTTTTTTCTTGGATAAAAGCCATTTTTCTGCATCGGTTGTGCTCCTTCCAACCCTATCGAAAGCTAAAACTCCTAAGGCAGTATCTCTTAACCTACAAGTGCTTGGCCAGCACTCTCCTTTTTTATCTTTGCTGTTATCTTCTAGTTCTGAAGAGCATTTTCCAGTAGCCAAGACAGTAAAAGCTTGTTCTTCTACTGATAAAGAATCACATTTATCTTTTATTTTAGCTTCTAAACATGTATAGGCTTTACTAACTTTTGCGTCGTCTGTTGTTTCTTGTGCAGAAACAATTAAGATTAAAGACAAGATTAATAAGACTACAAATAAAGTTATTGTGCCATCTTTTTTCATAAAACAAATAAGAAAGAGCTATTTTTAATCCTTTCGCTTTGCTTGTTTTTCGCTTGTTTGCTTTCCCTGTCTTTTCATCAAGAAGCTTTTTTTAATTGTGTAGTTCACAGGATTTTTTATAAATTTGCAAAAGCCATCTGGCTTGCAGACAGCTAAATCTTTGTAATGGGGCTTGCCACAATTTGGCGGGAGCATTGTTTTTTGCCTTCTATACCAATTTAATTGGCTTGTTATGTAGCCTTGTTTTAATGGCTTGTAATTTGTTTTATTCCATTCTTCTATCCTCTTTTCTATTTCTTCTTCATTTAATCTAAGAGATTTGAAAAAATTTATTAAAATAAATAAAGCTCTTTTTCTGCCGTCTTGCTTTATTCCTTTTAAAATTTCTGAAACACATGGGGGATAAAGACTTGGAGTTAAATCTTTAATTACAACCTCTTGGTATTTTTTTGCTTCTTTTCCTTTCTCTGTTTGTTTTTCTTTTTTTTCAGTTTGTTCTTTTGCTTTTTCCCAATCAATTGCTTGAAGCAACAATTCTCTTGCTTCTCCTTCCTCTGCAACAGGATAAAAATTCTTTATCTGAACTTTTAAAGGGTCTGCGTCATTAATTTTAAAATCCAGAATTTTATTTTTGTCGATAACAATAGAAGATAGAGAGGTTTTTTCATGGAGTGAATAGGGGGCGCGAAATAAATGACGAGAAGAAACTAAAATTATATCAGGAGCAACTTGTTTTGCAGCGTCAAAATCCTTAACATAAGATTTTCTGTCTTTATGCATTAAATCTGAAATTTTTTCAATTAATTGTTTTTTTATAAGTTCATTTAAATATTGACATACAAGTCTCGGCCATTCTGGAAATTTGTTTTTTGTTTTTTTTCCGTAAACTTCTTTGGGAAAAGCTTTCCAAGGGACAAGAATATGAAAGCCTTTGCTCCCAGAATTATGCAAGAGAATAGGGTAATCATTACCAAAAAAAGCTTCTGTTTCTTCAACTGAAACGTCATAGACGCTTTCTTTTCCTTTCTTAGTTACATCTTTTATTTCTACAATACTTATATCCGAGTCAAATAATTTTTGGTAATTTGCTATAATCTTTTTGCATTCTTCGTCTTCTTCTACTGATTTATATTTTAAAAACCAGTCTAAAACTTTCCTAATTCTTTTAAGATTTGCACACTTCTTTTTTATTGCCATCTCTTCTATTCTGTGATAATTAAACATCTTTGGCTTTATTTTGTGATAAACTATTTTAAGCCCATCGATTGGGAAAACTTTATCGCCAGGATAAGGTGAAAATTTATTTCGCGGCCGATTAAATTTTGATAAGGGTAATTCAGACTTCGGGATCTTTAAAATATAGACAAAACTTCCTTTAAAATAATTCCCTTGAGATAGCCTATGAGGCTTACTTTGTTCACAAGATAAAGAACAAGAAATACCGTTTAGCTTACATAACCAAACTAGTTCCTTGATTAATCTTTTTGAAACTGATTTTGCAACTATCCCATATTCCCCCACCTTATATCCATCTCCTCTTAAATAGCCTCCTAATAGTTCTAAAAATAGATTTTTTGGCAAACTCCAAGCAAAATCTGGAAGATGTTTTTCTTTTTTTTCTCCGCAAAAATATTTAAAAAAATCGTGCCATTCTTTTGAATGTATAAGAATCTGAGTAGAATTTGGATTTGGATGTCTTATCGAAATTTTTCTTTGTGTTATTTTTGAAAGAAGATTCTTACAATCTTTAATATATTCTTTTTCGTTATGATTAAACGAAAAACCTGTTTGATTTATTATTTTTGCTGTGTGCCCTTCTGCTAAAAAATAACCTATCAACCTCATCAAATCTGGGTCTAACCGGACTTTTCTTTCAATTATCTTTTTTGAAAATTCGAATTTATTTAATATATACAGTCTTTCTTTTATTATAGGATTAATTTTTGAATTAAAAGAAATTAGAAAATCTCCTTTTTTTAGTTCTGTTACTTTTTTTTCGATTAAGGTTCCTCTATCCCATATAAATACCGAATGATGCCCTGTTACTTTTAATGGAATTTTACTTTGAGAATGAAAAATCTTGTATAAAAAATCTTCATGTTCTAGAAAATCATAAATCTTTGAAAATTTAAGCTTTCTTTTTTTATCCAAAGATAAAACGTCTAAACTCTTTCCTTCTTTTATTAATTCTATTGCTTTGAATATTGGAGTAAGAACTATTTTATCGTCAAATCTTACTAAAATATTTGTATCTCCTGAGACACTAAACTTTACCCCTATATTTTTAACACCATGAAATTCCAAAGCTTGGATAATCAAAGAAGCTGCTATTTTGCTATAGTCTAGATACTTGCTGTCTATATCTATTAATAAATCCCAGCCCTCTCTTAACTCATTCAATTGCTCTTCTGACATTTCTGTTGCTAATTGTAAAGCATCTTTCCAAATTTCTTCTGAGCAATGAAATGAAGTTGCATTATTTTTAACAAAATTTATAATGTCAGAATCATAATGGAGAATATCTGGGCGCTTGCCAAAACCTTCAAAATATCTCGGCACAGTCTCGCGTTGCTGTGAGAAATCATAAATAGCTTTTCTAACATCCTGCCTAGAATAATAAGATAAAGCTATTTTGTAGATTCTTTCTTGCTTAACATCTTTTTCTTCTTTTCCCTCTTCTTTATTTTCCATTATTAATCCTTTCACAAGAAAGGTACAATTTAAAGATAAAATAGGTTTAAAAAATTACCTATATTCTATCACAACAATCTTTTTAAATAAAATTATATTTTTAAGATGATGTTGCTTAAATTAGACGAACCAAAGCTTTTGTCAGATATTATTGGAATAATTTCAGAGCTGGTTTTAGAGGTTAAGATAAAAGTGAACAAAAGCGGATTGGGCATTATTGCGATAGATCCTGCAAATGTTGCTTTGGTTTCTTTTAAGCTACCAAAAGAAGCTTTCTCGCAAATTGAGGTTGAGGAGGAAATTTTAGGAGTTAGCTTGGATAATCTAAAAGCTGTTTTGAGAAGATGCTCGCCTGGAAGCTCTTTAGTTTTGCAGACAGAAGATAACGCGCTGAAGATACAAATTCACGATAAAATAAAAAGAGAGTTCAGATTGGCTTTAATAGAAATAGACGCAGAGGAAAAAACAATGCCTAACTTGGATTTTACAAGCAAAATTGAAATGCCTTCTGTGGATTTAGTGGATTCTATTGAAGATTGTGCTATAGTTGCGGATGCATGCTCTTTTATTGCTGAACAGGATAAGTTTACAATAGAAGCAAAAGGCTCTTTAAATTCTGCGAAGTCTGATTTTTCATCAGATGAAGTTAAAATAGAAATAAAGCCTGGGGAAATGGCTGGAAAAGATAAAGGCATTAGAAGCAGATATAGCTTAGAATATCTGCAGAAGTTTGTCAAGGCTTCAAAGATTACAGAAAAAGCAATAATAAATTTTTCTACAGATTACCCTTTAAAACTCGAGTTCAAGACTCCAAGAATGGAGCTGGCTTTTGTTCTCGCTCCAAGAGTGGAAACTGAAGACTGATTTTAAGAGGGGTATGATAGTAACTGGCTTGAGAGGTGAAAATAAAACTTCAAGGCATTTTAGAGATTATGATGTTCTTGATTTGCTAGACCAAGTGGATATTATTTTAGCTGAACACGGGTTTGCTAGACTGGGGGAAGATAGTTTTGATGTAGAAACAAGGGGAATGTATCGCATTTATAGAGGATTGAAAGGAGAAACAATAGTAAGATTTGTTACAGATAATTCTAGACTCATACCCTATATGATTGATAATGAAGAAGTGGCTCGATGCCCACTTTATGTTGAAAGAAATGGAGTTCCTGGCTCAATAGAAGAATCTATATTTGATGCCCTGAAGAAAATTTAATTTTTCTTGCCAACACAACATCTATACAAACATTTATAAATGTCTATGTATACTCATAATTATAGGCATAATAAATAACATAGTATCAAACATATTTATAGACATAATAAAAAACGTAAGAGCAAACTTATGAATATTCATATAGGAAAAGAAATATTGAAACTTCTGGGAAAAGAGAGAGTTATAACTAGTTCTGAACTTGCAAAGCATTTAAAAGTCAGTTGGAACACTGCTGAAAAAGCTCTTTTGGAGATGGTTATTGATGGGAAAATTGAGAAAATAAAAAAAGAGGGGGTGAATTTGTGGATATTAAAATGAACAGAGAGATAATAGCAAGCGAGGCGGAATTCAAAAACTGGTTTGAAAAAAATTTTAAAAATGTTGGTTATTCTAAAATAATTAAAGATAATAAAGGAAGATTTCCAGATTTTACAATGCTAAAGGAAAATAAAAAAGTTGGTGTAGAGTTAGAAACAGTTTCCTCAAATTTTATTCTGCATAAGCACGATCTTAAGAAAGTTGATGAATTAGTATGTATCGAAGAAGACATAAAGATACCTATAACAACTACAGTAATAAATCAATTAAGATATGAGAGTAGAATTGAAAGAATTTCAGCAACTGTAGACAAAAAAACAAAAGAGATGATAGGACTAATTCTCAAAAAAAGGAAATATAGGAACATATCACATGTTATTGAAAGAGCGATTGAAGTTTTATTTAAGGAGGAAAAAAATGAAAAATAAACAAAACAAAGCGCAAGTCACGATTTTCATAATTATAGCTTTGATTATAGTTGTGGCTATTGCTTTAATTTTTGTTGTTTGGAGAAAACCAACTTTGCCAGTTTCACCTGAAACAAATCCTGAAAATTATATTGAAAAATGCATAAAAGAATCAACAGAAGAAGCAATTTCTATTTTGTCTGAACAAGGAGGAGATATTAAACCAGAAGGGAGCGTTATGTATAAAAGCAAGAACATAACTTATTTATGCTATAATGCAAATTTCTACAAGCCGTGCATAAATCAAAGGCCTTTGTTTATAGAGCATATTGAAGAACAAATAACAAACTATATTGAACCGAAAATGCAAGAGTGTTTTTCCAGTTTGAGAACAGAATTAGAAAAAAGAGGTTATGCTGTTGAGCTTGAGGAAATGAATATAACAACAGAATTACAAACTAAAAAAGTTGTTGTGACTATTGATAGAAAATTAGAGATGACAAAAGGGGAAACAAGAAGATTCGAGCAGTTTAAAGCACAGGTTTCCTGGCCTTTGTATGATTTAGCTAAAATCACAATGGAAATTGCAAATCAAGAAGCGAGATACTGCAATTTTGATGCTCTTGGATTCATGATAATTTATCCTAAATATGACATAGAAAAATTCAGGACAGGCGATTCAGATACAATTTACACTTTAAAAGATACTCCGACAGGAAAAGAGTTTATCTTTGCTATAAGAAGCTGCGCGATGCCTGCGGGACTATAAAACAAAAACAAACAAAACATAATGAGCAAAAAATGAAAATAAACAAACAAAACATAATGAGCAAAAAAGCAAGCATGAGCTATCTGCAGATATTAATCCTTATGATAAGCAGTTTTGCATTTGCATATTTAATTTATTCTGCAACCGAAGTTAATGCACAAACAGAGATTGGCAGTGCAATAGGATATGGTTGTTGCGAAAAAACAATTAATGAAAGCTATTGCCAGTTTGTTCCAGAAGAAAACTGCAATGAGAGTTTTAGAAAAGCGCCAACAGAATGTGAGTATGTTGATTATTGTAAGCCTGGATGCTGTTTTAGCCAGAGCACAGGATGGTGCAATGAGAATACGCCTGAAAGAAGCTGCCAGGGTGGAATTTGGAAAAATGATGCTGCTTGCAACATAGCAGAATGCCAAAGAGGTTGCTGTGTTTTAGGAAGAAATGCAATGTTCACAACACAAAGAAACTGCCAGGCAGAAGCTGGATTTTTAGGCTTGGCAACAGATTTTAGAGCTGATATAAGAACAGAATTAGAATGCATATTTTTAGCTGAAAAAGATGAAGAAGGAGCATGTGTTTATGAAGAGGATTTTGTAAAAACTTGCAAGTTTACAACAAGAGAAAGTTGCAGAAGAATAGACGGAGATTTTTATAAAAATGTTTTTTGCTCTGATTCTGCTTTAGAAACAGACTGCACAGCTCGCGAGAGAAAAGGCTGTTTAGATGGAGAAGATAGTGTTTACTGGTTTGATTCTTGTGGCAATAGAGAAGAAGTTGCAGAAGAATGCAGCATATTCACAGGAACAATTTGCGGGCAAGTTCGCGGAGAGTATGAATGCAAAAGCATAGATTGCGAAGTTGAAATTGATGGAAAAAAAGTTACAAAGAAAAATGGAGAGAGCTGGTGTGAGTATGATGGGACAATTGGAGAAGGAAGAGATGTTGTGGGAAGTAGACATATAAAACATATTTGCTTTATGGGAGAAGAAAGAGTAGAGCCATGTGAAGATTATAGAAATCAGATTTGTGTTCAAAGTGATGTAGATTTAGGAAATGGAGAAACATTTTCAGAAGCTGCTTGCAGAATAAATAATTGGAGAAGTTGTATAGAATACAGCACACTGGAAAATGCAGAAGAAAGGACTAAAAAATGCCAAGAAAATCCAGATTGTTTTATTAAAGGTGTTCATGTTGATGATTTTAATTTTGATATTTGTGTTCCTAAATACCCGCCTGGTTTTGACTTGATAAGCGACGCAGGAGGAAATAATGCAGATGATATTTGTGCTATGGGCACTCAAAACTGCACTGTGATTTATATTAAAGACTGGAAAGGAAGATGCAAACCTGAAGTGAATATTCATTGCAGGGACGAGGGATTTACAAAACAAATGAATGAGCTTTGCACAAGTTTAGGAGACTGCGGGGCTTATGTGAATATAGCAGGAAATGTTACAACGGATGGATATGATATTAGAAGCGGTTCGAGATTAAGCCGAAATTACTTAAATGACTTAAAACAATATGCTATTCCAAAACCAGGACAAAAAGCAGAGCCAGGTAATTTAAGTTTCTTAGGAAATTTAGGACTGCCGATAGAATCGGGCTATGAAAGAGGTGGTGGGCTAAGCACAGCAAGCATGGTTGGACCAGGAATTACTGGATTAGGGGCTTTAGGAATTCCCCTAATGTCTGGTGTTACTCAATCTCTCGCAAAAATTCCTGTTGTTGGCCCAGCAGGAGCAAGAATAGGAGCAGGATTAGCAGGAACTACTCTGACGAGTATAGAAGCAAATGTTGCACCAACAACACCTATCACTCAGGTAGCAGACAAAGCAGCCGGGCAGGCATTTGGCGATGCAGTATCAGGAGCTGTAGCTGTTTTGGCTGTAACATCTATTGTTCGAGGCATTAATCCAGATATGAGTTTTGGAGAAGCTCTTGTAATTGGAGCAGCAGTGACTGTTGGAGTTTATGTTCTAGCGCAAAGAGGAGCTCTTACATTCTTAGGAATAAAGACAGGAATGGCGGCATTAAGAGTTTTAGGATGGATTGGATTGGCATTTGCTATATTTGAGTTGATAATCGGAGCTGGAAAAGTATGCAAAAAAGTTCATGTAACTTATACTTGCAGGCAATGGCAGCCACCAACAGGCGGGAAAGATTGTGATAAATGCAATGGAGATGCTTTCAAACCTTGTTCGCCTTATAGATGCAAATCATTAGGACAAACATGCGAGTTTACTAATGAGGGAACAGAAGATGAATTATGTGTGGATAATTCTCCGAATGATGTTTCTTCGCCTAGAATAAGTCCTTTACTTGGTGTAATCACAGAAGGTTATCAATACTATAATATAAAAAATAATGGATTTGAAGTTGCAGATTTAGATGGAAATTGCATTCCTGAATTTACAAATGTGTTATTTGGAATTAAAACAACTGATGGAAGCGGAAATCCAAAGCCAGCACAATGCAAAATTGGCTATTCTGCTATGCAAGATTATGATGAAATGGAAGTTTTTGGAAGAAACTCATATACATACAATCACACAACAATTTTAAATTTGCCAAGCCCAGAATTATTAAGATATCAGTATAATCTAACAGATGAAGAAATTAGAAATTTAAGCGAGGTTAAATTTTATGTTAAATGCAAAAGCAGAAATGGAGTCATAAATGAAGCAGCTTATACAATAAAAACCTGCGTCAAGCCAGGGCCAGACCGCACTGCTCCTTATATTGAAAAAATAGCGCCTACTAATGGAGCTTATATTGCATATAATGCAACTCAACAGGCTTTGAATTTATGGACAAACGAGCCTGCTAATTGCAAATGGAGTGTTGAGAGCGGAGATTATGAGGCTATGGAAAATTCTATGGAATGCCAAACAGATTTTGGAGATAGAATGTTTTGGGGATGGAAGTGCAACTTGACCTTAGATGTTTCTGAAAATACTAAATTTTATATAAGATGCAGAGATTTATCTGAGAATAATAATACAATGAGAAATCCTTATACTTATGAATTAGTAAAATCAGAATCTAATTTAGAAATAATAGAGATACGGCCTGCTAGCGGAGAAGAGATTATAGCAGGAACAGAACCTATGACTTTAACATTAGAAGCTTTTACAAGCGGAGGAGCAGAAGATGGAAAAGCAGATTGTTCTTTTAGATTTGGTGAAACAGGAAGCTACATTAGATTCCGCAACACTTTTTCAAACTCGCATAGCCAGGTATTTTCTTCAATTATAAGAGGAACTTATAAAATTTATGTTAGATGTGAAGATGTTGCTGGAAATGCCGCAGAGAGCAGCACTGAATTTGAAGTGAAGATTGATACATCAGCTCCGAGAATTGCAAGAGTGTATTACAACGGAGATTTGAGAATAGCGACAGATGAAAATGCAGTATGCGCATATTCATTTATTGACAGCAGATGCAGATTTGACATTGAGAATTCAACGCAGGCAGAACTAACGTCAGGAGAAGAAAAAGAGCACAGCACAGAATGGCAGACCGAAAACACTTATTATATTAAATGCAAAGATAGTTATGGAAATGAGCCTGGAAGATGCAGTATCGTAGTCAGGCCATATGAACTTATGTAAAAATTTAAAAGCACAGATATCATTAAAATAATGCAGAAAAAAGAGCAAAATGAAAAGAATAATTACAAAGATGAACAAAAAAGGGCAGCTAACAATATTCATCATACTCGCTATTGTTATAGTAGCAATTCTTTTAATTTTGTTTTATCCTAGGCTTAAAAATATTGTTTCTGGGCCAGATATAACAGAAGATATAAAAAAATGCACAGAAGACGCAGCTGAAGAAGTTTTAGAAAAAGTTAAAGTACAAGGGGGAAGTTTAGAGCCAGAGAATTATGTTCTTTATCAGGACAACAAAGTTGATTATGTCTGCTATACAAATGAATACTATAAAAAATGCACAATGCAGAAGCCATTATTAAAACAAGATATAGAAAAAGAAATAAATGATTATGTTAAGCCGAGAGCAGAAAGCTGCATAGAAAGCTTAAAACAGCAGCTTGAGAGAAAAGGAAATTCAGTGTCTGTAAAAGAGATAAACATTGAAACCTCGATTGTCCCAAATTCCATAATTGTAACATTAAATGCCCCGATGTCAATAACAAAAAGCACTACTTCAACTTTCAATAAATTTAAAGTCAGCATAAAAAGTGAATTGTACGATTTAGTCATGATAGCAAGTTCTATTTCAAATTATGAAGCAAGATATGGAGATGCAGACACTTTAACTTACATGCTATACTATCCAGACATAAAAGTTGAAAAAAAAGAGCAGTCTGATGGAAGCAGAGTTTATATTTTAACAAATAAACCAACAGGCGAGAAATTTATGTTCGCAAGCAGAAGCATCGCCTGGCCTCCTGGATATATAGGAGAACCTCCAAAATAAAAAAGGGAGAGAAAAACAAATGATAAAAAAAACAGAACTTGCATTAATTTTTTCAATTGTAATAGTTTTAACTTTCGCTTTGGTTTCTGCGCAGACAGCTGATTATTGCTGTGAAAAAACAAGCTATGGAGCGTGGTGCCAGAATGCTCCGCAAGAAAAATGCCAGGCAGGATTTAGAAAAGCTCCTACAAGCTGCGATGCAACTTCATATTGCAAACAAGGATGCTGTTATGATTCAAGTGAAGGATTATGTATGGAAAATACTCCACAAAAAGTTTGCAATGACAAGAATGGAACCTGGCTTGACAACGCAGAGTGCGATGTGGCTCAGTGTGAATTGGGATGCTGTGTGTTGGACAATCAGGCAGCTCTTGTTACTTTAACAAGATGCAAAAAGCTAAGTGGATTTTATGGATTAGAAACAGATTTCAGAAGAGGAATTGCTAATGAGTTAGAGTGCATAGCTATAACCCAGGCTAAAGACAGAGGCGCTTGCGTTTATGAAGAAGAATTCACAAGAACATGCAAGTTTACAACAAGAGAAAGCTGCAAAAACATAGCCTCAACAGGCAATTTAACAGAGCCTGAATTTTTTAAAGATTACTTATGCTCGGCAGAAGAGCTTGCAACAAACTGCGGGCCTACAACTGAAACAACTTGCGTAGAAGGAAAAGAAGAAGTTTATTTTAAAGATTCTTGCGGAAATCCTGCTAATATTTACGATTCAAGCAAAGCCGAGGACAAATCTTACTGGAAAAATGTTGCAGACAAGGTTGGAAGCTGCGGAGCTGAAAAAGACAACGCAAACAGCAAAACATGCGGAAATTGCGATTATTATTTAGGAAGCATTTGCAAAAAAGCAGAAAGAAACAACGCGCCAACATATGGAGATTATATCTGCAAAGATTTAAACTGCTATGACACAAGTGTTGGAGATAAAAAGCATGGAGAAAGCTGGTGCAGTTATGATGGAAATACAGGACAGGGAAGTGATGCAGTAGGAAGCAGGCATGTAAGACATTTATGCGTTGGAGGAGAAGAGCTTGTCGAGCCGTGCGCTGATTTTAGGCAGGAAGTTTGCATAGAAAACAAAAGAGAAATTTCAGGAGGAAGCTTCCAAGAAGCTGCGTGCAGAGTAAACAGATGGAAAGACTGCACAGAACAAGATGAAAAAGAAGATTGTGAAAATGAAGACAAAAGAGACTGCTATTGGATAGAAGGATTCAGTTTTACAAAAGCGACAGAAGGAAACACAGGAGAGTCAGCAGGAATAAACGGATTAGTTTATGGCGGAAAAGGAGCGTGTGTTCCAAATGTGCCGCCTGGATTAAAATTCTGGGAAGACGGCGAAGCAGAAGGAATATGCAAGGCAGCATCTGGGCAGTGTGTTGTAACATATGAGAAAGGATTGCTAGAAAGCAAAAAATGTGCTGATAATTGCGAATGTTTAGAAGAAAGCTGGGTAGCAACAATGAATCAAGTCTGTACATCTCTAGGAGACTGCGGAGCTTATGTTAATTATATAGGCAAGTTTACAGATGACGGAGCAGAATGGAAAATTGCTGAAGAAAAACAAACTATAAGCCAGGGGCTGGCTAGCCAGACAAAAGCGCGGGCAGGAATAAAATAAAAAAGATGAAAAAACAAAAAAATCAAGAAATTGACAGAATTAGAAAAGCAATTGAGAATGTCTTAAAGAAAAACAAAGTTAAAAAAGCTGGCATATTTGGAAGTTACGCAAGGGGCGAAGAAAAAAAAGATAGTGATGTAGATATTTTAATTGAATTTGATGGTAGTTTGTTAAGTTTAGTAAGATTAGAAAGGGAATTGGGAGAAAGACTTGGCAATAAGGTTGATTTATTAACTTATAAAGGCATTCATCCACTTTTAAAAAAAAGAATATTAAACGAAGAGATAAGAATAATATGAAAAAAGATTCATTAATTTTTGTTGAGCATATTCTCGATAGTATAAAAAATATAGAGGATTTTATAAAAAAAGTTTCAAAAGAATCTTTTTTTAAAAATAAAGAAAAACAAAGCGCGATTATAAGGCAGATAGAGATAATTGGAGAAGCTGTTAAAAATTTACCTTTAGAATTTAAGGAAAAATATCCCGATATCCCGTGGAAAGATATTGCCGGAATGCGAGATAAGTTAATGCATCATTATTTTGGAGTTGATATAGAGAAAGTATGGGCTACTTTAAAAGAAGATATTCCAGAACTAAAAAAACAAATAAAAGAAATATCAAAAAACAGGAGCGAAAACATTAAATAAAAAATTCATAAAGTATAATAACTTTAAAATAGTAACAAAACATAAAATTTAAATAGGTGAAGAACATAGAAAGAAAATGATAAATGCGAAGAAATTAGGGTTGGTTGGAAGATGTTTTTTAGCTGGAGTTTCATTATTTGGATTGCTAAAAACTGCTGGATGCAACGAGAGTTATATGGCTGGAGCTGCAGCAAGAGGCTATGGATTAAGAAGTGGAACAACAGAAGGAGCAGCTTCTGGAGCAATACTTGGAGATTATTTTATGAGTGAAGGAGATGCAGAGTATGGGCTTAAACAAGCAGAAGCAGGAAGGTCTCAGGTAATTATAGTAAATCAGCCACAACAAGAAGTAAGAGTTCCAGAAGGTTTCACAGAGTGGATTTTAGCAGAGGATGCAAAAAGAATGCAAAATAAAAAATATACTGAAGCTGACATGCCTTCTCATCAAGGAGCAATGGTTCCAGAGGGATTCACAAAGAGGCTTTTAGAAGAGGATGCAAAAAGAATGCAAAATAAAAAATAATCAAAAATAAAATAAGAAAAAAGATGGTGAAAAAAGTGAAAGTAAAAGGGGATAAAAAAAGAAAAGAGGCAATGAAAGCATATTTCATAATTGTTAATTTAGTTATAGCCAGCTTTGCGTTTGCTTATTTGGTTGGTGCTGAGGTGCTTACAGATGAAGATGACACCGATTTCCGAAATAATCTTCACTCAAACGCTCCTTCTACTACACCTCTTGGCTCACAAGCAGGAGTAAGTGCTGGAGCAGCATCGACTTTGGGGAGTTCAGCTAAAACTTGGGCATATGCTCACACAGAAGGCACTACAAAACATGTTTTAGAAATTTCTTCTGAAAGCGGTAAGCTAGTTAATAAACTTGATGGCAAAATAATAAGCAACGATGCACTAAAACAAGATGCAGGCACGGCAAAGATAGATATAAGCGGAGCTATTAATTCTGCTGCAAAAGAAACTTTAACAGGGCTTAACACAAACTTAGGAGAACTTACAGCAGGACAATCACTTAATGACGGAGTTCTTGAAGTTACAAGAATAAGTCCTGTCGGAGAAAATCAAGTAGAGGTCGTGCTTAAAGATATGTCAGGAAAAGAAATAGTAATGAAAGGAGATCCAACTAAACCTACATCAGGATTTGCAAAAGATTACTATGCAAAATCAACTGCCGAAGCAGCCCCAGGTCAAACAACTCTATCAAATTTATTTGGAGTTACGCAAGGTGGTTTTATGGATGCTGCTTTATCAGGAGTGCAGTATGCTGCAATTTGGTATGGAGTTGGCTACATGGCTGGAAGCTTATTTGGGATGGAGAAAAAACAAACTAGTGCTTTATCAACTGCTTTAGCTTCAGGAGCGTTTACTTATGAAATATTATCTAGATGGACAGATAAAATAGATATGGCAAAAGGACTATGGGCAAAACCAGGAGAAAAAGGATTGCTTGATATGATTGGATTAAAAGGAGGGCCAGGAGCATTAGGAACTGGAATTATAGTTGCTGCGGTTTTGTTTTTATTTTTGTATGAAAAAGAAAGCACAGAAATTGTTACTTTTACGTGCGAGCCATGGCAGGCTCCTGTTGGCAGAATTGCTGGAAATGACTGCGAAAAATGCAATTTAGAAGAGGGATGTTCTGAATACAGATGCAAGTCATTAGGACAGGCATGCCAATTATTAAATGCAGGAACAACAGATGAAAAATGCGCCTGGGTAAATCCAAAAGACACTACCTCTCCTCAAATAGGTATGTGGGAAGATGTTTTAACAAAAGGGTATAAGTATGAGCCAGATACTGCCATACGCCCGCCTGCAAGGGGAGTTAAAATTTTAAAAGCAACTGGAGATAAATGCGTTAAAGCATTCACGCCTTTAGAATTTGGCATTATAACAGATGATGAGCCTGCACAATGCAAAATAGATTACAATCATACTTTAAAATTTGATGATATGGGATTTTGGTTTGGAGAAAGTAATTTATTTTCATATAATCATTCACAAAAAATGTCTCTGCCTTCTCCTTCGTCTATTCAAGCTGCTGCGCCTGAGCTGCAGCACAATGGCACTTATACTTTATATGTTAGATGCCAGGATGCAAATGGAAATGCAAATGTAGATGAGTTTGCAGTAAGATTTTGCGTTGAAGCTGGGCCAGACACAACGCCGCCAGAAATTGTAGGAACAAGCATAGCAAATAATATGCCTGTTAAATATAATCAATCAAATGTAGAGTTAGAGGTTTATGTTAATGAGCCAAGCGAATGCAAGTGGGGCAGAGAAGATAGAGGTTATGATGAGCTAGAAAATTCAATGGCGTGCAGCACGAATGTCTGGGAAATGAATAATAATAATGTTTATACTTGCAAGACAACTTTAACAGGAGTTAAAGACAGGCAGGAAAATGTGTTTTGGTTCAGATGCAAAGACCAGCCATGGGCAAATGAAAGCGAGAGAAACGAAAATCAGCAGGGTTATAAATTTACATTAGCTGGAACAGAGCCTCTGAATATTATAGACATTAATCCAAATGGAACTTTGTATGGCTCAACAGATGTTGTTTCTGTATGGTTAGAAGTGGAGACTGCAAATGGATATAGAAATGGAGATGCTGTTTGTTACTTTTCTGATACCAAAAGTGAAGCTGATTATATAGAGTTCGCAGAAACAGGCTCTTCTATACATAAACAAAGGCTTGATTTAATTGAGGGGGGCTATAAGTATTATGTTAAGTGCTTGGATTTAGGCGGAAACAGAGATGATAATGAAACAGAGTTTAGAGTAGAAGTAGACAGAGAGGCTCCTGTAATAGCAAGAGTTTACAGAGAAGATGAATTATTGAAGATAATCACAATAGAAGATTCTGAATGCAGATACAGTATACAATCCTGCAACTTTAAGTTTGAAGATGGAATTGACATGCCTTATGCAAATCAGACAACACACGCTGCAGAATGGAAAACAGAAAATACTTATTATATAAGGTGCTCTGATAAATACGGCAATCAGCCTCTGCCAAACTCATGCTCTATGGTTGTAAGGCCGTATGATGTTACACAGCAGATAGTTGAAGAGTGAAAAAGTTTATTACTTAGCTAATCTTGCCATTACAATATTCCAAGTTTCGGATTGGGATTACTTCTGAGCGCAAGAAATTTTTCTCCATCAAAAATGAAAACAAGTATCTTTTTATTCATATTAAACTAAATAACTTTCTAGCATCAATGATCAGCATATCCTTAACTTCAGAACTTTTCAATATTCCGTTTTTAATTAACTCTTGAATTTTTGATTTTTGAGATTCAAACTTTTTTAATAAAGTTTCTTTATTTGTCCGTCCATTCTCAAAAACATCCATTAAAATTGAGCTATACCCCTTATTTGACGCTATTTTAGATTTTAGTCTCTTCAGAAATGAATTCAATGTCTCTCCATCCTTCCACAATTTTTCAAAACTATCTTTGTATGAATTAACAATCTCTTTTTGATTAAATATAAAAGCTTCCTCGTTTTCCGAATCTAAGGTGGTTTTAATTGCTCTTAAGAAAACATAAGAACCATCGACAATATAATACTTCTCTTTTATATCTGTTTCAGAAACAGCCTTAATTTTTATTCCTTTTTTTTCATCAAGAACAACAGACTTCTCTCCTTGTGCCATTATATAATCAAAACCAAGAACTCTTCCGTAGAAAACGCCCCTATCTACCGCTTTTAAAACTTCATCATAAAATTGACCAGAAGGATAAAGAATTGGTAAGGTTGTACAGCATAAAATTTCTTTTTTTGATTCTTTAAACAAAGACAAGAACCTATTGACTATTGGATGCTGAGTCGAAGGAGAATCATACATTTTTTCGAGCTCATGGAAAATATTTTTTTCATTTCGTATTAATTCAATTCTTTTTTCAAACAGGATTAATTGCTCTTCAATCTGCTTTTTAGTCTGAATAATCTTATTTTTGTTTTTTGAATAACTTGATGAATTGACAATTGTTCGAGGATGTTGAGGGACGGTCAACTGATTATCTGCTTGCCTAACAAGAGACTTGCTTATCAAAGAGTTGAGAATATCATAAACTCTACTCTGTGGAACTTCTGCAATCTTATGTATCTCTGGTCTGGTAACTGCTCCATATCTCAACAGAGCAAAATATATCTTAGACTCATAAAGATTGAGTCCA
>Ga0210017_1000552_pt1 | contig 31934 bp, 32 predicted proteins | sample CryGeyCG2014_020_FD_183966 | JGI IMG/M metagenome (GOLD analysis project Ga0210017, IMG submission 183966) | Groundwater microbial communities from aquifer - Crystal Geyser CG08_land_8/20/14_0.20 (SPAdes) (version 2) | ecosystem: Environmental > Aquatic > Deep subsurface > Groundwater | place... | reverse complement strand
GCGATTAGGAAGACAAAAAGAGATTTGGGAATTTGTTTCTCGAAGGGCTTGAAAGGTTCGCCGACTGCGGCCAGTCCTTTTTCAAGAGATTCGGTTTCTTTTTCGATTTTCGGCGGCTCTAATTCAGGATCAACCCAGGCCAACCCTTGTTTTTTAATATCCTCCAGGGTTTTTGGACCGATGCCGCTTACTTTAGTAAGTTCATCTAAAGAATAGAACGGTCTCGCCTCTGTTATTCTTTGGGCCATCACAGGGCCTATGCCGGCTAATTTTTGTAGTTCTTTTTCTGAAGCACTATTAATGTCTATTATCTGCGGCGGTTTGACCTCCGCAGATGCCGCCCCCTTTTCTTCCTCGGCTTCTTCAGTTTCCAAAGGATAGATTATAGTTTTAGGTTCTTCTAATAGTTCGAAATCAGATTCTGGCTGAGGTTCTGATTGAGTTTCCGATTCTTGAAGAGGGGTTTCGGTCTTTGGCTTTGAAGGAGGATTTAAATAGAAATCATTAGCATTATTATTTGTGTCTTGATAAACTCCAGCTATTTTTTTTCTTTCTAATTTCTGGTTGGGGCCGGGATTTTCCGGAAAGGCACTTCCCTCAAATAAAATATTATTGAAATCACCCCAGCCGAGAGCATCAATAATTGTTCCAGTATTTTCTGGACCTAATCTTAAAGCAATACCGTTATTGGCAGCAATAGTTTGGGAAGTTGAGACATCAACATTAGGGAGGGCAGTATAATCTTTATTTGCCCATAAATAAAATCCTTTAGCTGGAATTTTAGCCTCGGGATCTCTGGACCAGGATTTAATAGTATAATCTTTGGTGCTAGTTTTTGTCCTTTTGACCAGTCTAAGATAACTACCTTGATAATTTCCAAGATAAATATCAGAATTAGTGGGGTTGTAAATTTTTATAAAATCATCAGAGGTTTTCTCTCCGGCAATTTGGATTTCAACAATTAAAAGATTTTCAGCCAAAACTGATTTCAAAGGAATTAGAAAAATAAAACCCATTACTAATAGAAAAACAAAGCTTGACAAAATTCTCACAATTTGTTATATTATTAAGTTAGCCCGGAGCTGGGGGTAGGGGCTTCTTTTAGTTCGGATGACCTGGCGAGAGCGAGGCCTCTCCTCGGAGAAGTCCTAAAGCTTTAGTCCTATACTAAGTACTGCCCCCGGCTCCGGGCTAATTTTATTCCCCTACTACTCTTTCCACTTCCTCAATAGTGGTTATCCCCTGGAGAACTTTTATTAACCCATCCTGGTGCATCAAAACCATCCCTTTTTTTATTGCCAGTTCTCTCATATCAACGATTGAAGGAGATGCTAAAATAAATCTTTCCATTTCATCGTCAACTAAAAAAGTTTCATAGATTCCAATTCTCCCTTTATAGCCGGTAAAATTACAGTTTTCGCAACCTTTAGCTTTAGGAATTTTCAAATTTTTGTCAAAAAAAGCAGCAGGTATTATTTCTTTTTTAACTTTAGCTAACCCTTTTCTTATTTTTTCTAAATCGGTTGAAGTCGGTGAGACAAAGACGACGCATTTTTTACAGACCTTTCTTGGCAATCTCTGGGCAACCACCATATTAATAGAAGGCGCGATTGAAACCGGTCTTACGCCGAGGTCAACTAATCTGGCTACCGCTCCGGCCGCATCATTGGTATGCAAGGTTGAGAAAACCAAATGCCCGGTTAAGGCAGCCTGTAAAGCGATTTCAGCTGTTTCCTTATCTCTAATTTCTCCGACTAAAACAACATCAGGGTCTTGCCGCATAATAGATCTTAAACCATTGGCAAAAGTGTAACCTCTTGCTGGGTCAACCTGGGTTTGAGAAAGTCCTTCTAAATGATATTCCACCGGGTCTTCAATAGTAATAATTTTAATTTCCGGCTTGTTTATTTTTTTTAAAACTGCATAGAGAGTGGTTGTTTTCCCAGAACCAGTGGGCCCGGTGACAATAATCATACCATTTGGTCTTTTAATTTCCTTATTGAATATTTCGGCGATATCCTTTCTTAAACCCAGAGCTTCTGTTTCAATCAGGCTTTTTGGGTTTAAAATTCTCAAGACAATAGATTCACCATATTCAGCCGGCAGGGTTGAAACCCTAATTTCAATAGTTGCCTCTTCTAGTAAAATAGTAAATCGGCCATCTTGAGGCCGATTGATAATATTTAATTTAATTCCAGAAAGGAGTTTAATTCTGGAAAGAATAGCATTGTAAGATTTTAAATCAAAAAGTATAACATCGTGTAAAACTCCATCGATTCTTACCCTGAGTTTAGCTTTTTCTTCTTCTGGCTCAATGTGGATATCTGAAACATCTAAAGAAATTGCCCCTCCAAAAATAATTTCCAGAATTTCGGTTATCTCTTTTCCCAAAACAGCCTCAATTTTCTTTTTGAAACCGGAAATATTTTTTATTTCTTTTTGGAGCTGGGAAAATTTTGGGGCAGAAATTACCACCTCGCCAGTAATTTTTTTTGAAACTTCAGGCATAAAGAGTTAAAATTAAATTAAGTTGTCTGATTACTTGAATTTATCTCAACTTTTTTAAAAAGTCAAATGAAAAAGCAATATCTAACCGTTAGTCCTTCCCAAACCAAAAAATTAGGAGAAACTTTAGCAAGAGAAATTCTAAAAACCAAACCTAAAAAAATAGCTCAAATTTTAGGATTAGAAGGAGACCTTGGAGGCGGAAAAACTACTTTTTTACAAGGGTTTGCTAGAGGATTAGGAATAAAACAAAAGATATTAAGCCCCACCTTCGTTATCATGAAAAGGTTTAAGGTTGAAAGTTTAAGGTTTGAGGGTTTTTACCACGTTGATTGTTATCGCCTCAAAAAACCAAAAGAAATTTTGGATTTAGGATTTAAAGAAATTATTTCTAACCCTCAGAATATCGTGGTTGTTGAATGGGCCGATAAAATTAAAAAAATTTTACCCAAAAACTCCTTAATTCTAAAATTTAAATTCGTTAATAAAAATAGTCGGAAAATATGGTTAATGAAAAGAAGAAGCTAATTATTATTGATTCTAATTCGATTATCCATCGGGCTTATCACGCCCTGCCGCCTTTGACCACCAAAAAAGAAGAATTAGTTAATGCGGTTTACGGATTTTTATTAGTTTTTTTTAAAGCCATTCGAGAATTTCAACCAGATTTCATAGCAGCTACTTTCGATTTCCCTGCCCCAACTTTTCGGCACAAAAAATATAAAGAATATAAAGCCAAAAGACCGCCAGCGCCAGAAGAACTCTATCAACAAATTCCAAAAGTGAAAGAAGTTTTAGAAGCTTTTAATGTCCCAATTTTTGAAAAAGAGGGTTTTGAGGCAGATGATATTATCGGGACAATTGCCCATTTAGCCCCCAAAAGGCAAATAATACCTGAGGTTGAAACAATTATTTTAAGCGGTGATTTGGATGTCCTCCAATTAATTAATCCAAAAACAAAAATTTATTCTTTAAGAAAAGGAGTGAAAGATATCATTCTTTATGATGAAGATTTAGTTAAAGAAAAATATGGAGGGCTGATGCCCGAGCAACTTCTCGACTTTAAAGCCCTCAAAGGAGATCCCTCTGATAATATACCCGGAGTTCCCGGAATTGGAGAAAAAACCGCCGTCGAGCTGATTAAAGAGTTCGGAAGTTTGGAGAATCTTTATCAAAATTTAGAAAAGCTAAAGCCAAAATTAAAAGAAAGCTTGCTTTTACAAAAAGAGCAAGCTTTTTTTAGTAAGGAGCTGGCTGAGATAAAAACAAATGTTCCAATCGATTTCAATTTAAAAAAATGCCAATGGGGAAAATATAATCAGAAAAAAATCATTGGAATTTTAAAAAATTATGAATTCCAAACTCTAATTAAAAGATTACCAGAACTTAAAAGACAAGAATCGGTTAAAAAGAATTTGGAATTGTGGTAAGATAAAATAAACTTGCCATTTGACAAGAATATAAAGATTGTAGTAAGATAAAATAGGGTCGCCATTTAACAAAAAAGGAGGGTAAAATGGCAAAGATATTGGTGTTCCACTACACAGAAGAGGGCAGGGTTCCTAAGCTCAGCGAACAAGAACTTAAGGACCTCAGGGCGAAGTTTGATGAGGTTCTCAAGGGTTACCCAGGTGTTCATTTTTCCACGTATGTGGATGACAATGGTATGGGGGTCTGTATCTGGGAAGCACCAAATATAGAGGTTGTCAAAGAGATTGAAGAGAAAGTAATAGGAGCTCCGCCAGCTGACCCGGTCATTGTCGTAAAGCAAATTCTATAACAAACAACCAAATTCAATGGCGACCTAATAGGGGAGAAAAATTAAAAGTTAATCTCCCCTTTTTAATTTTCATAGAATTCGTGTTATGATGAGAAAAGATGAAGATAGATATAAAAAAAATAATAACAGCTGCTGAGGAAGGAAGTAAAATTTTAAAAAAGTATTTTGGTCAAACCTTAAAAATAAAAGAAAAATCTTTGCCAGTTAATATCCAAACAACAGCTGATTTAAAATCGGAAGAAAAAATATTAGAAACACTGAAAAAAAATTTTCCTGAATTTAATATCTTAACTGAGGAAAAAGGACTAATAGACAAAAAATCAGAATATACTTTCATAGTAGATCCTTTAGACGGAACGAATAATTTTATTTTAGGCATTGCCAATTTTTCAGTCAGTATCGGACTATTAAGACAAAATAAAATAGTAGCCGGGGTAGTAGAAAATCCTATCTTGGACCAGATTTATTTTGCCAAAGCCGGTCAGGGCTCTTTTTTGAACAATAAAAAAATCAAGGTTAACAAGGAAAAAGACATTAAAAAAGCAATCATTGGTTATGATTGTGACTACGGCCATTATTTAGAAAAATATTTCAGGGAACTTCTTGAGAAATTAGAGAAAAAGAAAGTAAAAAGGGTAATGATAAATATGTCCCCGGCGCTTGATTTATGCCGCCTGGCTACGGGAAAGATTGAGGCGATGATAAATAACGGAAATGAAATTTATGATTTTGCGGCCGGGAAATTAATTCTAAGAGAGGCCGGAGGATTGATTACCGATTTTAAAGGAGAAAAAGAAACAGACGAGAGAAAGACTATTTTTTTAGCCACCAATGGAACTGACATCCACCAGGAATTGTTGGAGATTTTGTAACGATTTTTTAAAATGTTAGAATTTAAAAAAGGTAGGAATATTCTAAAGGTCGATCTGCCTAACAAATTTTATCAAGTTTAAAATATGAACAAAAAAATTCTTATTGGTTTAATAGTAGTGATTGTAGTTGTTGTTGGGTTGATAGTTTTGTTACCTAAGGAAAAAAAGCCGCTTGAAGTTCTTCCCCCTGTCGAGAAACCTGTAAAAACAGAAGATGTAGGTTATGGATGGAGTGTCAAAGACACAGCAAGGGAGGCGACCGAAGAAGCAGTTGCGATGATGAAAGAGAAGTTAGAAGAAAAGAATCCAAATTATGTGCTTTTGTGGTACACTATTGCTTACAATCCAACAGAAATTAAGGATATCTTAAGGGAACTTTTAGGACCAAATGTTCAAATTCAGGGGAATTCCTCAGCCGTAGCGGTAATGAGTCCGGACGGTTATCATTTAGGTCCAGTCGGCTCTTTAGCTATAATGGGTATTGCTTCTGATAAGGTAACTATTGGAGTTGGTGGAGCTAGCTTGGACGAAATGACTCCAAGAGAAGCTGGAAGAAAAGCAATCCAAGAAGCTATGGCCAATTCTGGAAAAGAAGGAAATCCTAGATTTATCTATATTACTGCTACTCCAGGTCAAGAAGAAGGAATTTTACTTGGAATTGAAGATATAATTGGAACCGATATTCCAATAATTGGAGGGAGCGCTGGAGATGAAACCCTTCAAGGAAAGTGGTCAAATATTGCCAATGATAATGTTTCTGTTAATGGAGTGGTCTTGGGTGCTGTTTACACTGACTTAAAAATCGGTCAAGCCCACGAGTTCGGTTATATGAAAACTGTAAAACAAGGTATTGTCACTAGAGCTGAAGGAAGGACTTTGTATGAGATTGATGAAAGGCCAGCAGCTGAGGTTTACAATGAATGGGCCGGCAACCATTTTGCCAAAGAACTTGCTGAAGGAGGGATGATTTTAGCGGAAGCCACCTTTTATCCCATAGCCAAGATTGTTAAAGGAGAAAAAGAACAAACCTATCTTTGCGTTAGTCATCCCGGAATAATTAATTTACCAGAGAAATCTATCACTATGTTCACTGACATAGAAACCGGAGACGAGATTATGCTTTTGCACGGGAATTGGGAATGGTTAGTCAACCGAGCTCAAAGTACTGCCCGATTAGCCATGCGTAGTGAAAATATTTCTTCAGGGGAGGGACTTTTCGCTTTTTACACTTTCTGTGCCGGAACATTATTAGCTATTCCTGAAGGAGAACGAGCCAAAGTTCCTTCTTTACTCCGGGATGAAATTGGTGATATTCCGTTTGTTGGTGGATTCACCTTAGGAGAGCAGATATTTATGCCGGGGGTTGGCAATCGCCATGCGAACCTTGTTAATTCGCTGGCTATTTTCAAATAGTTTACCCTGTTAGATCCAGAATTCTCAGGAAATTTTGGAATAAAGAAATTACTTAGTTTCAGTTAAAAGAATACTAAGGTATTTTGATTATGCCCAAATTCATCAAAGGATTTTTTGGAAAAGTTTTTAGATTGATGATATTAATATCGCTTATCGCTGAAGTAATTATTTTGGTTATTACCACAATAGGGCAGACAAGTTCCATGGAAAGATTAATTATTAAAGGAAACAAGACCTTGGCTGAAACTGCTGCAAAAAGTATTGAAGCTGGATATTTAGATTTTAAATGGCCGTTTGAGACATTGAAGAAAATTAGTGACTCAGAGGAAATTCTTTTTTTGTGGATAGTAAAACCTACCGGAGAAATTTTTCTGGCTGATGACCCGGAAATGCAAGGTAAAGTAATCACCGACCCTTCTCTGGGTACAAGAGAAATTATCGCTAAAGATAGTATTTATCATAATCAAAAAATAAAATTAATTATCCATCCCTTGGAAATTGAAGTTGGGAAAAAGCCCTGGAGTCTTTATATGGGAGTCTCTTTAAAAGCAGTTACTGAGGTTCAAAGAAGAATACTCTTTACTGGTTTTGTTTTTTTTACTCTGGCAATTATCATTGTTATCCCCCTTTCTTTTTATTTAGCAAAAGGAATAACTAATCCCCTCCAGACACTTCGGAAAGGAGTAGAGATTATTGGAAAAGGAAATTTAGATTATCGGATTAAGGTAAAAACTGGTGATGAGATTGAAGAGTTGGCAGAATCTTTCAATCGAATGGCAAAAAGCTTAGGAGAATCCCAGGCTGCTTTGGAAGAATCTAAAACTGTCTTAGAAATAAAAGTTGCAGCCAGAACCAGAGAATTGAAAGAACTAGCTGAAAGAAGAGAGGAGATTATCGCTGAGAGAACCAAAGAGCTTCGAGAAAGGATAGAGGAGTTAGAGAAATTCCATAGATTAACTGTTGGTCGGGAGCTAAAAATGGTGGAGCTAAAAGAAGAAATAAAAAAATTAAAAAAGGAATTGGAGAAATATAAAAAGGCTTAAAATATTTTATGGAGAAAGAAGAAGCAGATAAATTAATGAAAATTAAAGGAAAGACTAAAGGAAGTGAATTGTTGACCTTGAAAAAGTATATTGAGGCAAAATATGGCAGAGAAGGAGTGAAAAAATTAGAGAAAAAAATGACTGAGCTGGGTTATCCCTTATATTTTGATGAAATTAAACCGGCCCATTGGTATTCAGAGGCCCTGACTGTTTTGGCAATAATTGTGGCTAAAGAAATATTTAATTGGAAAGATTTATTTGAATTTGGCTACAATTCGCCGGTTTTTTCCTTTGGGGTAAGGGTTTTTATAAAATTTCTACCTTTACCTCTTTTTTTGAAAGAAGTTCCGAAAATCTGGCGGAAATTCGTTGATGTGGGAACCCTGGAAACCTCTCAATTTAACGAGAAGGAAAAATATATTATTATTCGGTTCAAAGATTATAAATTTCATTCTGAAATGTGCCGTTATTATGAGGGTTTTTTCTTGAGAATAGCTGAATACGTTATCAAAAGTGGAAAAATCACGATTGAAGAAACAAAATGTATTTACAAAGGCGATTCTTTCCATGAATTCATAGTAAAATGGGAGTAAGAAAGAAAGATGAAAAATAAAAAAAGAAAAACTAAAAACTTGCTTCAGAGAATAAATTGGCCAAAAGAAAAGAAAAAATTATTAGAAGAACTTCAAAAGACTAAAGAGGATTTGGAAGATTTGGAGATATATATTGAAGAGTTTTCTACCTTTTTGCCGCTAGCAGTTTGCACTGTGAGTTTAGTAGGAATAATTATTAACATCAATAAAGCCTTTGAAGACCTAACCGGTTACAAGTCCATTGAGATAGTAGGAAAGCCGCTGATAACTGTTTTTTTAGAAAAAAAAGAAGTTGAAAAAATGGCGGATGAAATTTTAAAAAAAGAATTTATTCGAGGGAGAGAATTGACCTTGATTTTGAAGGGGGGAAAGGAAATTCCAGTAAGTGTCTCTTCCTCTATAAGAAAAGATAAAGAAGGAAATTTTATTGGCTATTTTGTCGGGATTACCGACATTAGCGAACTGAAAAAATTTCAAAAAGGTCTTGAGGAAAAAATCAAAGAAAGGACAAAAGAATTACAAAAAAGAATCAATGAACTTGAGAGATTTCATAGACTAACAGTCGGCCGGGAGCTAAAAATGGTGGGCCTAAAAGAAGAAATTAAAAAATTAAAAGAAGAATTAGAAAAATACAAAGGGAAATAATCATTATGGTCAAAGAATTTTCTTTAAAAGAGGAAGCAAATAGATTAATGAAAATTAAAGGGAACGCCAGGGGAGTGACTTTACAAACTCACGCCGAATATATCCTTTACAAGAAAGGAGATGAAGGTCTGAGGAGGGTTGAAGAAAAACTAAAAGAATTGGGATACCCTCTTAAATTTAAAGAGGTCAGGCCGTTAAAATGGTATCCAGAAGGATTAGGAGTTTTAGTTCTTCTTGTGGCCAAAGAGATTTTTAACTGGAGTAAATCTGATATTTTTGATATGGGAAATTCTGCCCCGAAATACTCTTTTGTTGTTAAACTGCTCCTGAAGTATTTTTTATCTCCTCGGAGATCCTTTCAAGAAAGTCCCAAATATTGGCGAAAACATTACGATTTTGGAGAATTAGAAACTGGCGAATTTAATGAAAAAGAAAAATATTTAATAGTTCGAGAGAAAGGGTATAAATTTCATCCAATTGCTTGTATTTTTCATTCCGGGTATTTTTTGAGAATTGCCCAATATGTAATCAAAAGCGAAAAAATCACCATCGAAGAAACCAAATGTATGTTTAAAGGCGATCCTTATCATGAATTTATAATTAGATGGATATAATTATGGTTAAGGAGAAATCGATTAAAGAAAAGCCCAAAAGGACCGAAGAGGATTTGGAAGATTTGGAGATGTATATTGAGGAATTTTCTGCATTTTTACCTTTAGCAGTTTGCACGGTGAATCCTATAGAAATAATTATTAACATTAATAAGGCCTTTGAAACTTTAAGCGAGTACAAATCTATAGAAATAGTTGGTGAACCTATTCAGATAATCTTTCAAGAGAAGGAAGAAGTAGGCCAATTATTCAAAGAGATTCAAAAAAAAGGAAAAGCGGCTAAAGAGTTGACCTTAATTTCCAAGAAAAAAGAAAAAATTCCAGTCAGCGCCTCTTTTTCAATTAGAAAAGATAGAGAAGGAAATTTGATTGGCTATTTTGTAGCTCTTTCCAATATTACCGCAATTAAAAAACTTCAAGAAGGCCTGGAAGAAAAGGTTAAAGAAAGAACCAAAGAATTAGAAGAATCAAGGACTGCCTTAATGAATATATTAGAAGATGTTCAGGAAGCTCGAGGAAAGGCAGAGGAAGAGAGAGATAAAACTTTGGCAATTATTACTAATTTTGCTGATGGACTTTTAGTATTTGATCCAGAAAATAAGCTTTCTTTAGTTAATTCTCAGGCTGAAGAATTTTTTGATGTTAAAGGAAAAGATATAATTGGCAGACCAATTTTAGAATTAAGCACTTTTCCAACCCTTGAACCGCTGGTGGCTCTAGTAGGAAAAGAAATAAAGGGAGTTTTTAGAAAAGAATTACTAATTACAGAAAAGTTAACTTTAGAGGTATCTACGGTTCCGGTGATGAGCGAGAAGGAAAAGTTGGGAACTCTGGTTATTTTGCACGACATCACTCGAGAAAAAATAATTGAAAAAATGAAGACTGAATTTGTTTCTATAGCTGCTCACCAGTTAAGAACTCCCCTTTCAGCAATTAAATGGACCTTGAGAATGGTGTTAGATGGAGATTTTGGACCAATAACTGAAGAACAAAGAGATTTTATGGAAAAAACTTACAGCTCAAACGAAAGAATGATTACTTTAATTAATGACCTTTTGGATGTAGCTAGAATTGAGGAGGGAAGATATCTTTATAAACCCATTCTCACTAATCTTGAATCAGTTGTCCAATTTGTGATAAACTCTTATAAAGATGAAATTAAAAGAAAAAAACTTAAATTGGAATTTAAAAAACCAGAAAAGAAATTGCCCCAAGTTACGGTGGATGTTGAAAAGATAAGATTGGCTATTCAGAATCTTTTTGATAATGCCATCAGATACACTCCTTCTGGTGGCCAGGTGACAATTTCCTTAAAATCTGGTAAAAAAGAAATAGAGTGTTCAGTTAAAGATACTGGGGTAGGAATTCCTAAAGATCAGCAAGAGAGAGTCTTTACCAAGTTTTTTCGAGGAGCTAATGTTTTAAGAATGGAAACCGAAGGGACTGGACTCGGTCTTTTTATTACCAAAAACATTATTGAGGCCCACGGCGGAAAGATCTGGTTTGAATCTAAAGAAGGAAAGGGGTCGACTTTTTACTTTACCTTGCCTGTGGAAAAATAATTTGCAGAATTTTTAAAAAAGTTATAAAATAGATATAGAAGCAGAATAACGCAGATAGCAACGCCGATAAACGCTGAAAGAATAATCGGCGTAAATCAGCGTAGATATCGGCGTAAATCTGCTTCTACAAAAATGAAGAAAATTTTATTAGTAGAAGACGAGGAGATTATGATTGGTCTCCTTCAGAGAAAATTAACTCAAGAAGGTTATGAGATTTCGGTTGCCAGAGATGGAGAGGAAGGATTAAAAACAATGAAAGAGATAAAGCCAGACCTCATTTTACTTGATATTATCATGCCAAAGATGGGAGGTCTTGAAGTGATGGAGGAAATGGCCAAAGATGAAGGAATAAAAGATATTCCGGTAATTGTCATTTCCAATTCTGGTCAGCCGGTGGAGTTAGACCGGGCTCAAAAATTGGGAGCCAAAGATTGGCTGATTAAAACCGAATTTGATCCCCAGGAAGTAGTAGATAAAGTAGTAAAGCAAATAGGGAAATAAAAATATGGCAAAGACAATTCTAATAGTTGAGGATGATAAATTCCTTCGGGAATTAATTACTCAAAAACTTATCAAAGAAGGTTATGAGACTTCCGAAGCAATTGACGGAGAAGAAGGGATAAAGAAGATTAAAGAAGAGAAGCCAGATTTGGTTTTGCTTGACCTTATTTTACCAGGAATTGATGGTTTTGAGGTTTTATCTAAAATGAAAGAAGACCTGGCCTTGGCTCAAATTCCGGTGATTATTCTTTCCAATCTCGGTCAAAAAGAGGATGTGGAACGAGGATTGAAATTAGGAGCGGTTGATTATCTAATTAAAGCCCATTTTACTCCTGGCGAAATTATTGAGAAAATCAAAAACGCCCTCAAATAAGAAAAGGAAAAGGGACGTGTAATTTTTTAAGAATTTAATTAACAAGTTTCAGCTAAAAAGTACACGTCCCTTTTTTGCCTTTAGCCTCTTGACAGATTTAGAGAGAGGGTGTATAATAAGGGTGTAGGAAGGGTGAGAAAAGTAGATAAAAATTTATCTATTTTTCTGGCTCTTTGTCAAAAAAAACCATTTATTCCCCGCTTTGGCGAGGAGAAAGGAGGAAGTTATGAAAAGATTGATTACTGCTCTAGTGGTGGCATTGGTATTGACCACTGGCTGCGCCACCCTTCAACCCACTCTCGAACTGGAGAGCGGTCCCTACCCGGCGCCAAATCAGGGCACCACTGGAGCGGCTCTCGGAGCCGCAATAGGAGCGACCCCTGGAGTTATTGCTAGAAACGAAGCATTAGCCTGGGGTGGCGCCTTATTCGGAGGCGCTGTTGGTGGTTTGATCGGCAATGTTGCCGATCGGAAAAACCTTGCCGAGGCGACCAAAGAGGCAAGGGAGTATAGGGAGTCCATCCGTAAAGAATGGATGGAAACTTATGCATGGTTAACTGCCGGAGGAAATACTGGAAAGGTAAGGGTGCCGAAAGTAATTGTGGTAGATGCGGAAAGGGAAAGTCCACGAGGTTGGAGGTATGATACCATCCTCTCTGTAGAGCAAGGACTAAGACAGAGGGGATTTGAAGTCGTGCCTCCTGGTAATGATTTTTATCGCAACTATTACAGGCGCGTCGCGCGCGATTACTCTGCCTACGATGCTGATTTCCTGGCAGAGGTACTTATCCAGAACCTTGATTCAGCGGTAAAAGTCACCCTGACCCTCAGGTCGCTCAAAGGGATGAGCGGTCTTGATCGGCAGGGAATCGGACACGTACGGTACTCCCAGGAGTACCGGCGATATGGTCCTTCCCGGAAGGAGCGCAGGACGCTGGCCGTCCAGAGAGCGGCAAAGCGGGCGGTGGAGAACTTGTTCATTCACCGTTACGAGAATACTCTTGAGGCGTCCTGACACGACACCATCTCATAGGGTGGGAGCAATCCCACCCTCTTTTATTTATAAATTTTTATAAATTTGTGATATAATAAAAGAATCGAGTTATGCCAGAATTACCAGAAGTAGAAACGATTATCCGCGATTTAAATAAAGAAATTTTAGGGAGCAAAATCCAAGATGCTTGGACCGATTTTCCAAAAATGATTAAATTTCCCAAGAGTTTTGAGCAATTCAAAAAAGAAATCAGAGGGAAAAAAATTGAAAAAATCTGGCGGAGAGGCAAAAATATTCTTTTTGAACTTACAGGGGTCCGACCCCTGTCAACTCATTATCTGTTAATTCATCAGAAATTGACCGGCCACTTGCTTTTGGGTAAATGGAAAAAAATAAAAAATCAATGGCAATCAGAAATTAAAGGACCCCTGGCAGAAGATCCAATGAATAGATTTTTACATTTGATGTTTTGGCTTGATGATGGACGCCACCCACCCACCACCCAGCAATTAGCCCTTTCTGATTTAAGAAAATTCGCTAAAGTTGAGCTTTTAACTAACGGTCAATTAGAAAAGGAGCTAAGTTCCCTGGGTCCTGAACCATTGGAAAAAGATTTTACTTTTGAGAAATTTAAAGAATGTTTGAAAAATAAAAGAGGCAAAATAAAACAGATTTTAATGAACCAGGAAGTTATTGCCGGAATTGGCAATATCTATTCTGATGAAATTTTGTGGCAGGCAAAAGTTCATCCATTTAAAGATGTTTCAAAACTCAGAGAATCAGAGTTAAAGAAAATTTATCAAGCAATGAGAGAAATTTTACCAAAAGCAATTAAGCTTGGCGGAGAATCTATTTCTGATTTTCGAAGAATTTCCGGAGAAAGAGGATATTTTGACAAAGAAAGAAAAGTCTATCGCCGGGAAGGAGAACCTTGCTTTCGCTGTGGCACAAAAATAAAACGAGTAAAGTTAGCCGGCCGAAGCGCCCATTTTTGCTCCAAGTGCCAATCTAACATTTGACATTAATTTATTTTCCGAATATCATAAAAATATATGACTTATCGATTTACCATTATTCTTAATAGGGAAGGGAAATGGTATGTGGCTCGTTGCATTGAGTTAGGAGTAGTAAGTCAAGGGAGAACAATTGAAGAAGCTCAAAAAAATCTTAAAGAAGCAGTTGAGTTATATTTAGAGGATCAGCCAAAGAATAAAAAAATTTTTCCTAAAGAAGCTCCTTTAGTAACTACCTTTGAATTAAGGCATGTATAAACCACTTTCTGGAAAGCAAGTTATTAAGATTTTATGCCGAGAATTCGGTTTTTATTTTGTTTCTCAGAAAGGAAGTCATGTAAAATTAAGGAAACAAATAAATCATCGGGAAATCACCACTGTAGTTCCGCTCCATAAAGAATTAGCTCCAGGTACCCTAAAAGGGGTTTTGGAACTAGGTCAAATAAAAGAAAAAGACTTCTGGGATAAAATTTAAAAAGAAATTTTTACTATGATAATCTTTCTCTACGGTCCTGACACTTATAGGTCAAGGCAAAAATTAAATGAGATTATTGAACATTACAAAAAAATCCATAAAAGTGGGTTGAATTTGAGATATTTTGAGGCAGGAAATTTAAATTTCCAGGATTTTAAAAACGAGGTTGAAACTATCTCAATGTTCCGGGAGAAAAAACTGGTAGTTTTAAAAGATATTTTTTCCAATAAAGATTTTCAGGAAGAATTTTTAAAACAGGGAGAAAAATTTGTTAATTCCGCCAATATCATTTTAATTTATGAAAAGAAAGAAATAGATAAAAAGAACTCTTTTTTAAAATTTCTTAAAAAAAACTCAGAATCTCAAGAATTTGAATTATTAGAAGGTCAAAGATTGAAAAATTGGGTTAAAAAAGAATTTGAAAAATATCAAGCACAAATCGACCTTAAAGTGATTGATGAACTCATCAATTTTGTTGGCAGCAATCTTTGGCAGATGGAAAGTGAAATTAAAAAATTGGTTAATTACAAAAATGGCCAAAAAATCAAGAGGGAAGATGTAGAGCTTTTAGTTAGGCCAAAAATTGAGACCGATATTTTTAAAACCATAGATGCCATATCAGAAAAGAAAAAAAGCCGAGCCTTATTTCTACTCCATCAACACTTAGAAAAAGGCGATGCTCCCTTATATCTTTTAGTAATGATTAATTTTCAATTTCGGAATCTTTTAGAAATTAAAGACTTAATAGAAAAAAATCTACCTTATTATAAAATTATCAATAAAAGCAAGCTCCACCCTTTTCTAGTTAAAAAAAGTTATCAACAGGCCCAAAGATTTACCCTTCAGCAATTAAAAAAAATCTACCAAAAAATTTTTGAGACAGACCTGAATATAAAAACCGGCAAAATGGAGCCGGAAACAGCGATAGATTTGTTAATTACTGAGATTTGAAGATTGCTTTGGCAATGCGGGATTTTTTTCTGGCAGCGGTATTTTTTTTAATCAAACCAGTTTTGGCTGCTTTATCTAAAATTTTATAAATTTGGGGTAAAAGTTTCTTTGCTTCTTCCTGTTTTTTTTGAGAAACCAAAATTTTCACCTCTTTTAAGAGGTTTTTTATTTTCCTCTTTTTTTGAATATTTCGAACCCTTCTTCTTAAACTTTGGCGAAGAGCTTTTTTGGCTGACTTAGTAATTGGCATATTCGCTTCCCTTAATCTATCAGATTTAGAAATTTTTGGCAATAATGGTAAACCCCGTTAGAAATTTGGATAATTGGAAAGACAGAAATGCCCTTGTCTGGAAATTTCTAACGGGGTAAAATTATAGAATATGAAGGAATATCAAGGGGGTCCAAAAATAGAACAACCCGAAGTTTTAGAATTAAGAGAACGGATTGAGAAATTAGAAGCGCAATTAGAAAGAGAAAAAGTGCCGGAAGAGAAAGAGAAAATGGTCAAACAGGAGATTAAAAGTTATCTTCAAGAATTGCAAAAAACGCCTTCTTTTGCTCCACCGCCAGCCACTCGGGACGAGGCTGAGGAAATTGCCAAATTTGAATCGAGTCAACAAGTGGGTGCGTTGGTTAGTTTGGTTTTTGAAAAAGGATTACTGGAAGCCATCTCGGTTGCCAACGCTCTTGATAATCCGGCAATTTTAGATGAATTTCATGACACCCTTGTTGACCGCTATTACGAAAGGCTCATTAAAGAGGGGATTTTAAAGTTTTAATATCGTAATTTTAAATCATATGTTTTTAATTTTGAGTATTTCATTATTTCTTCTCTTCGGTGTTTTTATTTTTCTTTTAATCCTTTTCCAAAAAAGAAAAAAAAAGAGGGTTTCTGGCTCGTGGAATGAATTTGACCCTCTTTTTAGTTACTTTACCGCAAATAATTGAAAAGGAGAAAGAAATTTCTTTAGAAGATGAGTTAAAAACAGCCGAACAGTTTTTCTCTTCCTTGACCGGAGGGATTAAAGAGGCAGATCCAATTAAACGGCTTTTATTTGGCAATCCTTTCTTTGTTTTTGAAATTGCTGTCCATCGGATTGGCGAGGAAATTTATTTTTATGTTGCCTGTCCTCGCTCTCTGGCTCAAATGATGGAAAAGCAGATTTTAGGTTTTTGGCCAAAAGCCCAGGTCCAGCCAGTAACCGATTACAACATTTTTAATCCGGAAGGTCAGGCAGTAGGTTCAATCGCCAATTTAGCTAAAAGTCCGGTTTTTTCCATAAAACCTTATCAGGAATTTACTACTGACCCTTTGTCAACTATTACCAGTGTTTTTACCAAATTAGCCCGGGAAGGAGAGGGAGCGGCTCTTCAGATTTTAATTCGGCCGAGCAAAAGATCATTAAAGAAAATGGCTGAGAAAATAATTAGCTCTATTTTGGGAATTAAAAAAGAAAAGGGTTTAATATCAGAGGTTATTTTTCCTGAAACAAAAAAAGAAATAAAACCTGAACCCCCTACTCAACCCACTCCTCTTCAACAAACTCAGATTTCAGCTATTTCTCAAAAAGCAGCTCAACCCCTTTTTGATACTAATTTGCGGATTTTGGCTTCAGGGCCAACTGGCCCCCGGGCTTTAGAAATTTTAAATCAACTTCAAAGTTCTTTTGACCAATTTAATTCTCCAATTCTCAATCAAATTAAATTTAGAAAACTTTCCGGTGGCAATCTAAAGAAGCTTTTTTACCGCTTTTCTTTCCGTATTTTTAATGAAAAAGAAACTATTTTATTTTCTTCTGGGGAGATAGCTAGTATTTTTCATTTTCCTTCTGCCGCTTTATTAACTCCTTTTATTAAATGGTTAAAAGCCAGACAGGCACCGCCGCCACCTAATTTGCCAAAAGAAGGAATTATTCTTGGCAAAAATATTTTTCGGGGAGAAGAGAGAATTGTTCCAATTTTAAAAGATGACAGAAGGCGGCATTTTTACATTGTTGGCCAGACCGGAACCGGTAAATCGGTTTTATTACAAGAAATGATTCGCCAGGATATTGAAAAAGGAGAAGGGGTGGCTTTGATTGATCCGCACGGCGACATGGCAGAAAAGATTTTGGGATTGATTCCTCCTGGCCGGGCAGAAGATGTTATTTATTTTAATCCCGCTGACTTTGAAAGACCATTGGGTCTGAATATGTTAGAGTACGACCCAAAATATCCCGAAGCCAAAACCTTTGTTGTCAACGAGCTTATTGAAATTTTTGAAAAACTCTACAATTTAAAAGCCCAGGGCTTTGGCGGTCCTATTTTTGAGCAGTATATGAGGAATTCGCTTTTGTTGGTAATGGAGGATCCGGAATCAGGCAATACTTTAATTGAGGTACCGCGAGTGCTTTCTGATACTTCTTTTAGAAAATATAAACTTTCTAAATGCCAGAACATTGTGGTTAAAAATTTCTGGGAATTAGAAGCGGAAAAAGCCGGCGGCGAAGCAGCTCTGGCTAATATGGTTCCTTATATCACCAGCAAAATGAATGTTTTTATTGCCAATGACTTGATGAGACCTATTATTTCCCAGCCAAAATCTGCCTTTAATTTGCGGGAAATTATGGATGAAGGCAAAATTTTAATTATTAATCTTTGTAAGGGGAAATTAGGTGATATTAATAGTTATTTATTAGGGATGATTATTGTTGGCAAGATTTTAATCTCCGCTCTTTCACGGGCTGACCTTCCCGAAGAAAAAAGAAGAGATTTTTATCTTTATATTGATGAGTTTCACAATGTCACCACCAGAACAATTACCACAGTTTTGGCTGAAGCCAGAAAATATCGTCTGGCAATGATTTTTGGTCATCAATACGTTGGTCAGCTTGATGAAGATACTCAAAAAGCTATTTTTGGCAATGTTGGTTCAATTTTGGCTTTTCGGGTTGGGCCTGATGACGCTAAATATTTAGTCACCCAGTTTGAGCCGATTTTTGATGAAAATGATTTGGTTAATTTTGACAATTACAATGCTGGCTTGCGTCTCTTAATTAAAGGCGAAACCTCAAAGCCGTTTAACATTGTTACTTTCTCGCCTTCAAAGGGCAATCCTGAAGTTGCCCGTTTAATCAAAGAGTATTCGCGAGTGAAATACGGCAGAGACCGCGGCTTGGTTGAATCGGAACTTTACGGACTTCTCTCAAAAAAATATTTGTAAATAGTAAAACAAGGGTTTGACATCAGCATCGCCTTTGAGATAAAATAGGAAAGCAATAAAAAACTATGCCAAACCCATTTGAAAAACCACCGACACCAACACCGGAAAAACCGCCAGAAAAACCGGCAGAGGGGCTAGAAGAGAAAAAAATTGAAATAGTAACCCCTATTGGTGCAAGAAAAAGAACTCCTGAGGAAATAGAAGAATATAAAAGAATAAGGGAAAAGATAGAAAGAGAAAAAGAAATAAAAGAGAAACCTCCAGAGGAAATTCTTGAAGAGAGAAGGAATGAATATGTTGCTGTTGATAAAGAAGGTAGAGAGACTTTAGGTAAAATGAAAAAAAAGGAGTTGAAGGCACTTGAAAAGACAATAGAGCCGGCAAGAGAATTAATTCAAGCCGGGGATAGCGAAAAATTAAAATCAGAAAATGAGAAAGAAAAAAGAGAGACAGAAGAAAGAAAGAGTAAATTTATTGAGCAGTTAAAAAAGGTAGGTTTAGCCCAAAAGAAAGCTGAAGCAGTTTATGAAGCAGAGCTGAAAAAGGCAGAGTATGATAGAGCAAAAGAAGAATTAGGCAAAAAAATGTTGGCTGAGGGCAAAAATGAAGCTGAAATTTTTCAAAAATTAGTTCTTGAAGAAAGGGAAATTTTAAATCAGGCGAAAATTGAAACCTGGCCGCCAAAAGAAAAAGGAATTTTCAAAAAAGGATTAGATTGGTGGATGAGGAGAGGGACGGCTACCAGATTGTTGATTTCCACTGGTCTGGTAACCGGAGTGGTAGCTGTTGCTGGCGGATTTAGCGCGCCGGCAATTGCTTTATTTGCTGGTCAGCGTTATCTAAGAGGGGCCGGCGCAGTTTTGGTTGCTAAATTAACTGGCAAAGGTGTGGATTGGGCAATGGAAAAAAATATCAAAGCCAAAGAGGAAACAGCTTTAAGCGAATTAAAAAGAGAATTTTCCTTAGAAAAATTAAAAGATGTTGATAAAAAATACGAGAAGATTTTAGAAGAAATTGCCGGTAAAAGACGGAAAAAACTTATTGTCAAAGCCGGGGTAATGGCAGCTACTGGTGCCGGAGCAGCAATGGGTTTAGGTTGGCTTGAGGGTGCTTATGTAGGAGTTCCTGGAAAAGTTCCTGAAGTGTCACCTGAAGCGCCGCCTGAAGAAGTGACTGAAGCTCAAACAGAATAGTTCCACCAGCCGAAGAACCAGTGGAGCCGGTTGAAGCACCACCAGCGGCAGAAATCAGCGGAATTGAAACAGCCCAAACCCAAAGAGGAGATTCTATTTGGAGAATGAGTGAAAGACAATTAGAAGCCAGGTATGGCGAGAAATTTACCGGTTTAGACGAAGCCAGAAAAACTTATGTCATTGATGCCATTAAAGATAAAGTGGCGGCCGAGCCGGAGAAATTTGGTTTAACTGATATAGACAAAATAAAAATTGGCCAGAAAGTTGATTTCTCTTCTGTTTTTGAAGATAAGACTGAGATAGAAGGATTTTTTGACCGGGCCGGGGTTCTTTCGCAGGCACAGGTTGAAAGTATTGAACATAATAATCAAATATTAAAAAATTGGCTGGTAGAACATCCAGGTGAAGAATTAACTTCAGAAAAAGTAGAGGAAATTTTAGCAAAAGGGAAGGTAGTGCCGCCAGCAGAAGCAGTGCCGCCAGCAGAAGCAGTGCCACCAGCAGCAGAAGAGGAGCTGGCGAAACTAATGGAGCGTAATGAAATGGAGAATGTTAAAGCCATTGGTTTGACTCCTGGAGAATATGATGCGATTAAAGACCTTGAGATTGGTAAATTGTTTGATGAGATTCCGGAAAGTAAAGACGAAGCCTGGAAGATTTTTGGTGGAGAAGTGCCGGATAAAAGTATGGATTTACCTCATCATGGGATATATGGAGCAGGGGAATTTAAACGCCACATAAAATTAGCTGAATTTATTCGCAGCCTTCTACCGGAAGAAGCAGAAAATATTAAAAAAATGACTATTAGTCAATTTTTGAGAATGGTAGGACCACGCGGCACAATTTCGCCATAAGGCTACCAAGGAAACCCCAAAAGGTCGGTTGCTAAAAAAACAAATTAATTATGGTGAATAAAATTTTACATCAAAACATTATTAAAGAATTAGACATAGACGCTTTGCCGGAAAAAGAACAAGAAGAAGCCTTGTTAAGGGTTGGCAAAATTATTTTTCAGTCAGTTTTAATCAGGGTAATGGAGAAGTTAAATTCAGAAGAGAAAGACCAATTTACAAAATTATTGACGGAAAAACCAGACGATGAAAAAGCAATTTTGGATTTTCTGAAATCAAAAATTCCTAACTTCAACGAAATTGTTAACGAAGAAGTAGCCGGTTTCAAAAAAGAAAGTTTGGATTTTATGAAAAGAATAAAAGAGTAATTTTCTTGTTTAAGTTTTAGTTTCGTTTTCCAGTTTTTTTATTAGGTCTCTTATTTCGGCTGCTCGCTCAAAGTCTAAATTGTGGGCGGCTGTTTTCATTTCTTTTTCCAAAAGTTTTTTGTCGCGGACCATCCAGAATTCAGCAGATACCTCTTTTTCCTTTGAAGCAAAGGGCCAATCTCTTATTTCTTTAATAATTGGCTCGGGGATTATTTTGTGTTTTTTATTGTATTCTTGCTGAACCTTTCTTCTTCTTTTGACTTCATTAATCGCTGCCTTCATTGATTTAGTTATTTTATCAGCATACAAAATCACCTGTCCTTCTTGATGTCTGGCCGCCCGACCCATGGTCTGAATCAAAGTGGTTTCTGACCTTAAAAATCCTTCTTTATCAGCATCTAAAATAGCCACCAAAGCAACTTCTGGTAAATCCAATCCTTCTCGTAACAAATTAATTCCAACCAAGACATCATATTTTCCTTCCCTTAAATCTTTAAGGATTTGCGGCCTTTCCAGAGTTTTCACTTCGGCGTGAAGCCACTGAGTCTTAATTCCGCTCTCGGCTAAATAATCAGACAGGGCCTCGGCTAACCTTTTAGTTAAAGTTAAAACCAAAATCCTTTGCTTCTTTTTAATCCTCTTTTTAATTTCTTCAATTAAATCTTTAACTTGATTTTTTGCCCTCCCAAGTTTTGCATTGCAAAATTTGGGAGGGTGAATTGGCCTAATTTTGATTGCTGGTTCCAATAATCCGGTCGGCCTAATTAATTGCTCAACAATATATTTTTTTCCAGTTTTTTTTCTTTCCTCCTCAGCCGGAGTAGCTGAGACATAGATTATTTGAGGAGCTTTCTCTTCAAACTCTTTAAAAGTCAGAGGTCGGTTATCAATGGCTGAGGGTAGCCGAAAACCATATTCAATTAAAGTTTCCTTTCTGGCTCGGTCTTGATTAGCCATAGCATGAAGTTGGGGGATTGTCATGTGAGATTCATCAATAAAAACCAAAGGGTCAGACCCTCCTCCGTCCCTCCTCCGTCCCTGGCTGAAATAATCTAAAAGGGTGTAAGGTGCTTCACCTGGTTTTCTAAATTCTAAATGCCTGGAATAGTTTTCAACCCCATGGCAATATCCAGTTTCCTTTAACATTTCTAAATCATAATTTGTTCTTTGCTCTAATCTTTGAGCTTCTAATAATTTTTTTTGTTTTTTAAGTTTCTTTAACTGGTCCTGTAATTCTAATTTTATATTTTCAATAGCAATTCCTAATTTTTCTTGGGGAGTGACCCAAAAATGAGCAGGAAAGATTTTAAATTGCTGATTGCAAACTGTAAATTTAGGATTTAGAGAATCTTTAGCTAATGAAACTTTATCAATTTCATCGCCCAAAAATTCTACTCTTAAGATTTCTTTGCCAGTAACTAAATAAATATCAACGATATTTCCTCTGACTCTAAAAGTCCCGGGTTTAAAATCAAAATCATTCCTTTGATATTGCAAAGAGGTTAAATGAGATATTAAATCTTTTCTTTTTATTTTTTGACCAGGCTTAATTTCCAGAGAAACCTGTTGATAAGCCTCAGGTGAGCCAATATTGTAAATACAAGAAACCGAAGCAACAATAATGATATCATCTCTAGTTAATAAATCTTGAGTAGCCGCATGTCTTAATCTATCAATTTCCTCATTAATCTTGGCATCCTTTTCAATATAAGTATCTGTTTGAGGAATATAGGCCTCGGGTTGGTAATAGTCATAGTAACTGGTGAAAAAGTGGATTCCCGCATCAGGAAAAAATTCGTTAAACTCTTGATAAAGTTGTGCCGCCAAAATTTTATTCATAACAATAACAAGAGTAGGTTTTTGAGTATTTTCAATAACTTTCGCCATCGTAAAAGTATTATGAACAAATAATCCTCCAAATCCAGCCAAAAATGTTTCATTATTTTTTACACTAAAATCATAGACGTAATCATCTTCTGAGTTTATTTGTTTGATTTCTTTAATTTTTGTCCAACGGCAAGAGAGAAAGGTTTTTAATTTTTTATCTAAACTAATTTCTTTTTTACTCTTTTTAGTGAGCTTAATGAACGCCTTTATAATTTTTTTGAATGTTTCTCTGTGAGGATTACTTCTTCCTGTTTCGATAGCGCTCAGATTTTCTCGAGAGACGCCAGAAAAATTTGCTAAAAATTGTTGACTTATTTTAAAATCACTACGCCAATTTTTTATTGTTTTACCAAAGGTAGGAATGATGTCCATTTTCGATTTTTTAGTTTCTCTTATTAATTCTTCTAAATTTTTCTGCTTTTTTGGTAAATTAAACCCGATATGCTGTTTAAATTTTAATAGATTTTCGTTTCCTGAAATTACTACTTCCCACGCTTCTTTCTTCCTTTTTTTTTCGGATTTAGAAATTCGCGCCCAAATTCCAAATCGGAATAAGGCATAACCTAGATCAAAAGCGAGTTTCTTGCTAATTGTTGTAGCGGCTACTCGTCCCTCTTCAGAGAAAGCTCCGCCATCGCCATCAAAATAAGCGCGAAGTAAGATAGCGAGTTGATTTTGCGAAAGATTTGGCCAAAACTCCGGCAATCTCTTTGAAAAAGCACCCCCTCCCATTAATTTATATAGGAGTATTGTATGAATTTTCGAACCAACATAAATGATGTCTTGACTCTTATTAAGAGTCCAATGAAGATTCAATTTATCTAAAGCATTTTTTACTCTCTGTTGGAGAAAAGAATCTGGATTACCAATCTGAAAATATTCAGATTTCAGAAAACTGCTACCTTCGGCTAAATAGTAACCAAACAGCTCAAGCAATTCATTTGATATGGAGACCTGGGCCGGTAAGGTATATTTACAGGAATAAGGGCCAATTCTAATTTGATCAATATGTCCAAAAGGAAAATCTATTTCTAATTTATAAGCAAGCTGGTAGGCGGTTGTTAAAGGCAGGCCTGGACATTTATTATTTTTAATCTCATAAAATCTTGAGGATGGATCTGCATAATATTCTTTCATAGCTCCAATTATATCTTTTGATTTTTTGTAAGAAAGGGTTGTGAGGATGAGAGACCGCCCGTTTATATATAATTTTTCATCTTTTAAAATTTCTAAGAGATCGATCTCAGTTAGATCTTTTTCTATCCCAGGGATTTCTAATGGCAAAGGAATATAATCTGTGTTTTTTAGCTGATTTGTTGGTAAAAGAACAAATTCACCATTCCGTAATATCCAAAAATTATGGTCACCTGTTACGGTAATTTTTCTTCCACAAGCTGTTTTAACGCGATAAAGAACTTCTGGAGAAAAGTGGCGAATTAATTGTAATATAGGTTTCCACTCAGATTGTTTAGTTATAGGGTTGAGACTAAGCGCTTCTAAAATTCCCTCTTTTATTTGGCTAACTGGAAGCATTTCACTTTCTTTTAAGTGAATAATTTTGTGAGAATATTGTTGAAACAGATTATCAATGAGTTGACCAATTGGGCAACAAATAATTTTTTCACCCTGCTTTATAAAAATCGGACTATCCCCTTTTACGCTCTTACCTGAGCCCGTAACTCCCAATAAAACTTGGTTCTTTACCCCAGCTTTTAAATTCTTCGTCAGTTTCTCAATCGCCTGCGGCTGGTCACCGGTTGGTTTAAATGGAGATTTTAACCTGAACATACATTTAAATTTACCTTAAATTTTCCTTTTATTCAAGATTAAGTTAGAATAAAATTGATGAAAGACTTGATTAAAAAATTTATTCCTGATTTTTTACTCAGTTGCTATCATTTTTTATTGGCTTTTTTAGGAGCAGTCGTCTATCGATTCCCGTCTAAAAAAATAAAGGTAATTGGAATTACAGGAACAAACGGGAAAACAACGACAACTGAAATGATTTCCAGAATTTTAGAGGAGGCTGGATATAAAGTTGCTTCTTTATCCTCTATTAAATTTAAAATTGGAGAAAAAGAATGGCCAAATACTTTGAAAATGACCATGCCCGGCCGCTTTAAAATTCAAAAATTTTTGAGGCAAGCGGTTAATGCTGGTTGCCACTATGCGGTTTTGGAAGTAACCTCAGAAGGAATTAAACAACATCGCCAGAGATTTATTGATTTTTGGGGAGCGGTTTTTACAAATTTAACTCCAGAACACATCGAAGCCCACGGCTCTTTTGAAAATTACCGAGCTGCCAAAGGAAAACTTTTTAAAGCGACCAAAGGAATTCATATTATTAATATTGACGATGAAAATGCAGAATACTTTTTAGAATTTCCGGCAGAGAAAAAATATACTTATGGATTGAACCAGGGCGATATTAGCAATAAAGATATACAACTACAACTTTCTTTAATAGGAAATTTCAATATCTACAATGCTTTATCCGCAATTTGCCTAGGATTATCGCAAGGTATTAATTTGGAAATCTCTAAAAGGGCTTTGGAAAAAATTAAGGGAATTCCAGGCAGAATGGAGGAAGTAATTTCCCAGCCCTTTGAGGTTTTTGTTGATTATGCTTTTACTCCCAACGCCTTAGAAAAAGTATATCAAACCTTTAAAAAACACGGGTCGGACCCGTGCAAATTAATCTGTGTTTTGGGTGCTTGCGGCGGCGGCAGAGACAAGTGGAAAAGGCCGGTTCTGGGCGGATTAGCGGTAAAATATTGTGATGAAGTGATTATCACTAATGAAGACCCCTATGACGAAGAGCCAATGGAAATTATTGAACAGGTGGCTAAAGGAATAGAAGGTAAAGCTAAAAAAATATTGGATAGAAGGGAAGCGATAAAAGAATCTTTAAAACTTGTCCAACCAGGAGATACTATAATAATTACTGGTAAAGGTTGCGAGCCCTGGATTTGTCTAAAAGGCGGTAAAAAAATTCCCTGGGATGATCGAAAAGTTGTTAGGGAGGAATTTAAAAACTTGATAAGAATTTAATTATTTGCTGTGATATTTTATCAGGTCAAATCTAAATGAAAGGAGGTAATTATTAGTTCTTTTTATAGCCGAATCTAAGAGACCTGACTTAGATTCAAAAAAAAACAAAACTAAAAGGAGGTGTGCGATGGAAGGGTTGCATGTTGCTGGTTGGACTTCGGGATCTCCGACGCCTGCCCAGCTCAAGGAGTTCTTCGCCCAAATAGAAAGTGGGCGAATCACGAAGGAGAGATTGCAGGCTTTTCTGCGCGGTGAGAAGGAGGATACCTCTGTTCTTCTTGCCGATTGGCAGGAGTTCTACCGCGGGCTCTTTGGGCTCGAGATAGACCTCTCCGGTCTGTCGGTCCCGGGGAGAAAGAAGGGGTTTGACCGACTTATCGTTGTAGCTCAGGGGATGACTCCCCAGCGGCTCTACGATAAGTGCGCGGAGTTTTTCCCCTGCTGGAAGTGGGTTAACCAGAACCTCGATGAGTGCGTCCAGTCGGAGCGGACTGCCAAAGACGGCACATACGCTGTTTGGTTCCGGGAGGGGGTTGAGGCAGACAAGGATTTGAAAAACCTCTCTGCCAATGATCTGGAAAAGAAGCTCATTCCCGGAATCACCTTAGAGGAAAGGCTTCTAATGGAGCTCAAGTACTTCAAGGAAACTGGCGGCCACCTGGACATAGAGAGCATCACTCTATGTTCGGGTTCGCGCTATTCCGATGGCCATGTTCCCAAGGTCAACTGGAATCCGGTCCACCGCAAGCTGAACGTCAACTGGTACCTTCCCGAGAACTCCAATCCTAATCTGCGCTCCCGTCGGGAGGGGGGGCGTTAGATGTAAAATTTTTCATAATATTTTTGACGAAATAATTTCTCTTGAGAATCTATTTTTAGCTTGGAAAGAGTTTAAAAGAGGAAAAAGAAATAAACGAGATGTTCAAAAATTTGAATACAATTTAGAAGATAATATTTTTTAGCTCCAGCAAGAATTGAAGGCTAAAACCTACAAATATTCTAACTACAAATCTTTCTATATTCAAGACCCAAAACTGCGACGTATTCACAAAGCTTCTGTTAAAGATAGAGTTTTGCATCACGCAGTCTTTAGAATACTTTATCCAATTTTTGATCCTACCTTTATTTCTGATTCTTATTCTTGTCGAATTAAAAAGGGAACTCATCGGGCAGTTAATCGCCTCCAAAAATTCGCCAGAAAAGTTAACAAAAATAATACCGGAAATTGCTATATTCTCAAATGCGATGTTAAAAAGTTTTTCGACTCAATAGACCACGATATTTTAATTCCCTTGATCCAAAAGAAAGCCCATGATAAAAATGCAATTTGGCTAATTAAAGAAATTATTAAAAGTTTTTCAACCTTCCCAAATAAGGGTTTACCTTTGGGTAACATAACAAGTCAGCTTTTTGCCAATATCTATCTAAATGAATTAGACCGGTTTGTTAAACATAGATTAAAGATTAAATATTATATTCGCTATTGTGACGATTTCGGAATCTTAAGCGATAACAAAGAATGCTTAGAGGAGTTAATTCCCAAAATAAATAATTTTCTTAAAGCAAAATTGAAATTATCTCTCCATTCAGATAAGATAAGTATTAGAAAGCATCATCAAGGTATCGACTTTTTAGGTTATGTAAGTTTTCCTTATCACCGAATCTTAAGAGCTAAAACCAAAAGAAGAATGTTTCGTAAAATAAAACGAAGAATAAAAGAATTAAAACAAAACAAAATCTCAAAAGAATCTTTTAATCAAACCATTCAATCGTATTTAGGGATATTAAAACATTGCAATGCCTATAAACTTAAAGAAGAATTAAAAATTAGGATCCAAACATGATTTTTAAAAAGATGAAAAAATTTGAAATTTTAGAACATAAGGCGGATTTAAAGATTAGGGTTTTCGGGAAAGATTTAAGAGAGCTTTTTTTGAATGCTATAGTTGGGATGTTTGAGGAAGCAGGATATGAAAGTGAGGGAGAAGAAATAAAAAGGGAAATCAAAATTTCCTCCTTGGATTTACCTTCTCTTTTAGTTGATTTCTTGAGCGAAGTTTTATATCTCTGCGAAGTAAATAGGGAAGTTTATCATAAAGTTCTCTTTAAAAATTTGACTGAAAAAGAACTAAAAGGAATTCTAATTGGGAAACCATTAAAAAGGATGGGAGTTCATATAAAAGCAGTAACCTACCACGATTTAGATATCCATCAAAAAGAAGATAAAACCTGGCAAGCAACAATATTATTTGATATATGATTTTTATAAATTTGTTTCCTAAAGATGAAATTTTTTATAACCTTTTTGAAAAGCAGGCTGAGAAGTTAATTGAAGCAGCTAAGCTTTTAGATGAGATTTTGAAAAACCCTCAGAATTTAGAGGAATTATCTTTAAAAATGAAAAAATTAGAAGTTGAAGCCGACTCCCTCGGCCACAATGTTGTTGACCATCTCAGGAAAAGTTTTATTACTCCTTTGGAAGGAGAGGATATTGATCTTTTGAGGCAAAGATTAGATGACATTATGGATTCCATCGAGAAAGCAACTAATAGAATGGTACTTTATCAAATCCCAAAGCCATTTCCAAAAGAAATAGAAGAATATATAAAAATTATTAAAGAAGCAATTGAGGAAATAAATAAAGGGATAAAAGAAATAAGAAATGTTAGAAAATATCAGGAAAATCTTCATCAGCTTTGCCAAAGACTTAATTACTTAGAAGATGAAGGAGATGTTATTAATCGGACCGCCTTAAGAAATTTAATGAATGTTGCTCAAACTAATCCTGATAAAAATCTGGAAATAATAAAACTGAAAGAAATTTACGAAACCTTTGAGAATGCAATTGACCGTTGTGAAGATGTTGGAAATATTTTTGAATCCATACTCATCAAGAATCGATGACCGCTATTATTCTGGTAATAATTATTATCATTCTGGCCTGGACTTATGATTTCTGGAATGGAGCCAATGACTGTGCTAATTCTATTGCTACCTCCATTTCCAGTCGCGCCCTTTCCTTCAGAAAGGCTATTTTATTGGCTGCTATTTTTAATCTCTTTGGAGCTTTCATTACTACTGAAGTAGCTAAAACCATTGGCAAAGGAATTGTTTTGCCAGAAGTAATTTCTCAAGAACTTCTAATTTTTGCCCTAATTGGAGCAATTATCTGGGTAGTTCTATCTACTAAATTTGGCATTCCGATTTCAGTTACTCATTCTTTGGTTGGCGGATTAATTGGAGCAGCTTTGATTTCGGTTGGATTTTCAGCCTTGGTTGGAAGTGGATTAATCAAGGTAGCAACTGGAATGATTTTAGCTCCAATTATAGGATTTTTATTAGGAATTTTTTTAATTTTAGGCCTTTCTTGGTTAATCAAAATTTTCTTTTCAAAACTATCTCCTTTCAGAATTTCTCAAAGTTTTCGCCTCGGCCAGATATTTTCTGCCTCAGCCGTTTCTCTTTCTCACGGAATGAACGATACCCAAAATGCCATGGGAATAATTACCGCCTCTTTATTGGCCGGAGGATTTTTGTCTGAATTTAAGGTACCATTTTGGGTTATTTTAGGTTCAGGAATCTTCATGGCCTTAGGAACATTTTATGGTGGCCAAAGGGTAATTAGGACCTTGGGAAGAAAAATTTATAAAATTCAGCCGGTCCATGGATTTTCAGCTGAAACTTCCTCAGCAATAATTATCATTTTACAGAGTTTAGCTGGAGTTCCTTTAAGCACTACTCAAGTTATCTCTTCAGCAGTAACTGGAGTGGGGGCAGTTGAGAGAAAGGCTTTGGTTAATTGGCGAAAAGTTATTGAAATTTTCTTTACCTGGATTTTCACCATTCCCGGAGCAGCAATAATTAGCGGAATTTTATTTTTTATTTTCCAAATAATAATTTAAAAAAGGCGAATCCGAGAAGCAATAATATCATTCAATATTTAATTTTAAATTCCACACTTTAACAATTTTGGAAAAGAAGAAGTGAGGGCATAGTTGACTCTAGGGGCTGCGTTGCGAAGTAGCCTCTTTTATTTTTTCAAAATTTAAGCTAAAATAAAAATATGATTTCAAAAAAGGATTTCACCCCGAAGGAAAGCCTTCGGCTTCCTACGGGGCAAGAAAAAATATCAGGATTTAAACCATGATAAGTAAAAAAGATTTTAGAAAAATAAATGATTGGCTTTGGGAAATTCCAAAGAGTTTTCGGCCAGACATGAGAGTTCCAGCCAGGATTTATGTTTCAGAGAAAATGTTGGAAGAAGTATTCAGAGATCAGTCAGTACCTCAATTAATAAACGGAACTACGCTGCCCGGCATCATGAAATACGGTATAGCAATGCCTGACTGTCATGAGGGGTATTCGGTGCCGATCGGATTTGTGGGTGCAATACGAACTTCAGATGGAGTTATATCTCCAGGAGCTTGTGGTTTTGACATTAATTGTGGAATGAGATTGCTAAAATCAGCGCATACTGAAAAAGAAATTAAGCCTCATTTAGATAAATTAGCTACTGAAATTCAAAGTCAAGTTCCTTCTGGATTAGGTCGAGGAAGAAAAATAAAACTAAGCATCGAACAAATTAATAAAATTTTAGAACAAGGAACTCATATTTTGCTAAAACAAGGTTACGGAGAAAAAGAAGATGTTGAAAATTGTGAAGCCTCTGGAAAATTAGATTGGGCAGATAGTGATGTAGTTTCCGATCATGCAAAAAATCGAGGAAGGGATCAAGTGGGAACTCTCGGGAGCGGAAATCATTTTATGGAGGTCCAGAAAGTGGAGGAAATTTTTGATGAAAAAGTAGCTAAAGCTTTTGGTTTATTTAGAGATCAAATCGTAGTGATGATTCATACCGGGAGTCGGGGTCTTGGTCATCAAGTTTGTACTGATTATTTAAGAATAATGATCCCTGCTATGCAGAGATACGGAATAAAAGTTCCAGATAAAGAATTCGCCTGTTGTCCGTTTAACTCTCCAGAAGGCCAAAGATATTTCGCGGCCATGGCTTCGGCAGCTAATTATGCCTGGGCCAATCGTTATATGATTGCTCATTATGTAAGAAAAGCCTGGAAGCAGGTTCTGGGAGAAAAAGAAAAACTCGAATTATTATATGATGTAGCCCACAACATTATTAAAAAAGAAAAATATAAAATTGATGGTAAGGAAACTGAAGTAATAGTTCATCGGAAAGGAGCAACCAGAGCTTTTCCGCCAGAGCATCCCGAAATTCCCGAAAAGCACAGGAACATCGGACAATGCATATTAATTCCCGGGTCTATGGGTACTGCTTCTTATGTATTGGTTGGGACCAAAGAAGGAGAAGAAGCTTTCTTCTCCACCTGCCATGGAAGCGGACGTACTATGTCGCGCCATGAAGCAATGAGGCGGGTTTCTGGACAAGAAGTGGTAAATAAATTAGAATCAAAAGGAATTATTGTTAAATGCTGGTCATTAAGAGGAATTGCTGAGGAGGCCCCAATCGCCTACAAAGACGTTGAAGAAGTGGTCGATGTTACCCATCAAGCAGGGCTTTCAAAAAGGGTAGCTCGCTTGATTCCCCTAGCTGTTATTAAAGGGGAGTAAAAAAGATGATTAAAGGAAGATTAAGATTCTCAAAATGATAGATTTATTTAAACTTCAGGATGATACGGAAGACAAAGGAGCATATTCTTGGGTAGTTGCAAATGGACCAGAAGTGTTTTTTAATTTTAAACTTCTTGTAAATAAAATCACAGAAAAATCAAATTGTTCTATAAAAAGCTTATCGAGAAAGATCTCGGAGAGAATTGGTTGTTCAACTTCTATACTATATGATATTTTTAATGGGAGAACGAAATGGATATCTCTCAGGCTAATTGATGAGCTTTTAACCATTCTTAGAGAACTTGGTGAGAATCAAAAGGTCACAAAAATAAAAAATGGATTTTTAAATTCTATAAGGTTTTTAAAATCAGCCCCTCGTTCTACTGTTAAGATTAAAGCAGTGAAAAAGCTTTCGCCAGAATTAGCTGAATTTTGTGGGATTCACGCCGCAGATGGCTCCTTAAA
>Ga0210017_1000547_pt1 | contig 32096 bp, 40 predicted proteins | sample CryGeyCG2014_020_FD_183966 | JGI IMG/M metagenome (GOLD analysis project Ga0210017, IMG submission 183966) | Groundwater microbial communities from aquifer - Crystal Geyser CG08_land_8/20/14_0.20 (SPAdes) (version 2) | ecosystem: Environmental > Aquatic > Deep subsurface > Groundwater | place... | reverse complement strand
TTTGATTCATTTCACATCTGCGATAAATCTTCGATTTATCTTGCCGTCTAATCACTGCCGGGTCGTCTAATGGTAGGACCATGGACTCTGGATCCATGTATGTAGGTTCGACTCCTACCCCGGCAGCTACCTTGAGCGCGGTTGAGCTGAGAAGGGTTAGCGTGACACCGCTAAAATCTATTGGGCCTAAAAGGTATTGACAATGGTTTATGGCATGGTAACATGTAATTGTAATACAATTTATTACTAGTTATAGATATATGCGTGACGTTATCAACATTTCGTTGCCTAAAAAATTAAATAGAGAAATAGAGAAGGTGATAAAGAAAGAAAGATATTCAACCAAAAGCGAATTTATTCGCGAGCTGCTTCGTCTGCACTTAGAAGATGAGCTTTTGCATACAGTAAAAGAAAGTGAACAAGAGATTCGCGCCGGCAAAGGAAAAGTTTTGCGATCCCTTCGCGATTTACGCTAAGGAAGTCTGACTTCTCTAATGTATGCAGATTATCTACTCAAGCAATTTTGTCAGCACTTACCAGAGACTACCCTTTTTAGTTAAAAAAGAAGCTGAAAAAGCAGAAAAGTTGTTCCGCAAAAATCCGTTTGATCCTAGATTAAGAACTCATAAGCTCAAAGGTAAATTAAAGGGCCGTTGGGCTTTTTTTATTAGCTGGCGCTACAGAATTATTTTTAGATTTGCAAACGATAAAACAGTATGGTTTTTAGCTATTGGTGGCCATGAGATTTATTGATGTTTTTTTTGATTTTTTTAATTTTTACTTCTGACCGAGGCGGGTCGGTGCAAGAAAAATAGAGTTGACCCCATTTCCCTTGAGTAGTTTCCTTCTTTGGGTGGCCGAAAGGAGAAATATTCCTGGAATAAGCCTTTGGGAAGATATCCCATTTTATCTTGTGCCTTTTGGTGACCCTAGGGCTCAAAAACGGATAATTGAGTTCTTTAATCAGAAATTTAATTTGTGGATTGATTTTTATGATTTAGAGGAGAGGGTTAAAGACCAAGATAAAAGGATAGACCAACTGAGAAAAGAGGATTCCGAAATTAATAGATCCTTAAGAATGTTAGAGATGGGAATTTCTTTGAGCGGTGAAGAGCAATTTAAATTAGTTACGAAGGTAACCGAACTTCTTGAAAAAAGAGGCTGAATTTAAACCCGGCCTCATTTATTTTTAATTTGACTTTTTCTAAAAATAGAGTAATTTTAATAAATACAGTACCTTAACAATTCTTAAAGTCTTGAAGTATTAATGAGGAGGAAGTATGAAACTAAGAGATCTCGAAGAAGTAAAAAGAGAAGTGGAGGAGATACGAGACGAATCCGGGAAAAGAGTGGATGAAAAGATTAAACCTTTGGTAATTGGACTAAGAAGATGGGGGATAAATACCGAATTCTCTTGTCAGGGGCATAGAAGAAGTAAAAGTGAGGTACTTTCTTTCCCTTCGGTGGAGATTTCTCCAAAAGATTATAAGAAAGTTAAAAAATTAATATCAGCTTTTGGAGGGAATTCTTGGATCCTTAAAAAAGAAAGGTGGTCTACTAAAGAAGGTATCCCTAAGATTACTCTTCGACTTGTGCCTAGAAATAAAAATGGCCGGAAGTTAATCAGGATGCAAAAAGATGCCATTGAATTTGGCAAGTTCTTACAAGAATTACCAGAGGATTGGTTCAAAAGGAATAAATTATGAAAAAGGTGTCAAATTTATTTTTGGCACCTTTATTTTTTTTAAAAAATTGGATAGTTTAAGTAGTTTAAGTTTGACTTTAAATAAATTTAGTGTTTAAAATATAAAAGTAGTACTCAAACAATTTTATAAAGGGGGGAAGTGAAAGGATGTCAGAGAAAATTCTAATTCTAGAAGAGCAAGAGTTTGAGAGATTTAGAAAATATTGTAAAGAAAGAGGATTTGATTTGAGTTATAAAAGGGGTGAGGATATTAAAATCTCCAGGTTCTCATCCAATGAGAAGCGGAGGGCAGAATTAGAAAGAGAGGCAGTTAATCGAGACTCAAAAATTGTCAAACGACAAAATCAGAAAGCCACATTTTATGATATTGCTGAATATGAAAAAGAAAGGTGGAATAATGCCTTTCAAGAAATCTGTGAAGAATTTAAAGAAAAAAATAAGGAGGTGAAATCATGGTAGTAGCGGAAATTTCGGCTTTTCCAATCGGTGAAGGAGAAAGTTTGAGTGAACCAGTAGCTGAGGTAGTGAAGATAATAAAAGAGAGTGGCCTAAACTACCAAATCGGAGCTATGGCCACCACCGTGGAAGGAGAATGGGATCAAATAATTGAATTGTTTACCAGGTGCCGAAATAAATTAATTGAGTCCAGCAATAGAGTTTATATGTCGCTTAAAACAGATGAGAGGAAAACCGAAACTCACGGCATAGCTCATAAAATAAAAGCAGTTGAAGAGAAAATCTAGGAGGTGAAATAGAATGGATGAGAAAAAGAAGAAAAAGAAAAAGGGCCAATTCGAGAAGAAAAAGCCCAAGGTTGTCCAACCCACAAAGCCGGTAAAGAAAAAGTGAGGAGGTAAAGATAAATTAGATTTGAGACCTTAAAGCGGGGAGATAACATCAAACCGCTTCTTTAGTTTGAATAAATCTAAACTTTTTGATATATCTAAATAGAATGCACATTACAATTTTATTTATTGGATAAAAAGGAGGGAAGATGAGTCCTAATGAAGATAACTCTGAAATAATCGATCGAATAATGAAGAGAGTAGCAGAAAAGATGAAGGGAGCCGAAGAAGAATATAAAAAATATGTTGAGGAGATAATGAGGAAGTGGAGGATCAAAGAAAATAGCCAAAAGGAGGAGAAGAAATGAAAAGAACAGGGATATTCTTTCCTTATATGGAAGGAGAGAGATTGAAAGATTTTCCAAATCCGGCTCTGGAAGGAATATTGGAAAAAGAAAATGTTTTCTATCACGATACCAGATATGAAGTTATGGATGGAGCTTATTACCTAAAGAAAATGCCAGAAGAGTTATTAGCTGAGGTTCATACCAAAGAGATGATTGAGAGAGTTAAAAAACTTGAAGCATTTGATGGGGTGATTTGGTCAGCCAGTGGAACTGTCCAGGCTTCAGAAATGATTTTTGAAGGCAAAATTGACAATGCTTTCGTTTTTACTGGCTATGGTGATCATCATGCTGGGAAAGACTTTTATGGTGGCGGCTGTTATTTTAATTCTGCTGCCTTGGCTATTGCTAATGCTAGGAGGAAATATGGAATAAAACGCTTTGCCATAGTTGATACCGATCCCCATCATGGAGATGGAACCTGGGATTTATTTAAGGAAGATCAAGATGTGCTTTATATCTGCTTTTGTGTTCGGGCAAATGAAACTAATCGAAATAACAAGATCGATGTCTCCATTCCTTGGAAGCTTTCTTCAAAAGAGTATCTAATGATAGTTGAATCTGAACTTTCTACTATCCGAGACCATCAGCCAGAGCTGATTTTTTGGAACTTTGGTTATGATGGCACTCAGGATGAATATGGAGATATTGGAATAAGTAAAGGCTGCCATCAAAAATTAGCCAAGAGATTTAAAAAGGTAGCTGATGAGGTCTGCAGAGGCAGATTGATTACTGTTCTTTGTGGGGGTCATCAAAGAAAAATAGCCACCTATGTTATACCCAGAATTATCCGTTGTTTAGCAGATATTGAATAGGAGGAGTAAAAATGGATCAGAAATTTTGGCTACTTCATAAAATGATAATTCCGGGAAACCAACCTAGGTTTAAAAAATCTGAATTACTAATTCCGTCTGCCTCAACTTTGATAGTTCATCGACAGAGTGGCAAAGTATTATTTGTTCGGAGTACTACCACAAAGGAAAAATGGGGATATCCTGGCGGACGGATTGACTTCAAGCAAGATAAAAATCCAAAAGATGCGGCATTAAGAGAAGGGGGAGAGGAGACAAGTCTTAAGATAGAGATTAAAAGATTTTTGGGAATTTATATCACTTCCGAATATGACCCGAACTTTAGAATACACTGTTTTATTGCTGAAAGCGACGAAGATAAAGTGAAACCTAGTAAGGAAATTATAGACTGGAAATGGCTAAGACCAGAAGAAGGATTGAATTTAGATTTAACTATTTCTGCCAGTCAAGCCCTAGAGGATTTCCTGAAAATAAAAGCGACCTAATCATCTCAGGGTCGCTCTTTGTTTAGTGTTAAATTTTATTCCACTCTTCTTACATATTCTCCGGTTTCGGTGTTGACTTCGATGATGTCACCGGTTTCAATAAAGAGAGGAACATTAATTGTGGCGCCGGTTTCTAAAGTGACCGGCTTTGTCCCGGCTTGAGCTCTTTCGCCTTTTACTCCTGGTGGAGCTTCAATTACTTTCAGTTGAACTTTGATTGGCAAAACAATATTGATAATTTTTTCTTGAAATTTAATTCCCGTTAGAATTTGATTTGGTTTCAGAAATTTTGAGCCCTCGCCAATTATGTTTCCACGATTAACGTTCAAGCTAAAAGCGCCCAGGCAATGACTCAAGCCAAAGCCGAGATTACCAGCCTTCTTTTACAGCGGCACAATATTGTTAGTCCTGAAATGGCCGACTTCAGCGTTTTATCGCAGAAAGATATGCTGGAAGCAAGCGCCTCAATAGCCGACACCTTAACTATTTTATTGGCGTCAATCGCCGGAATTTCTTTGATTGTGGGGGGCATAGGCATTATGAATATGATGATGACTACGGTAACTGAAAGAACTCGGGAAATCGGTCTTCGCAAGGCCATCGGCGCCAAAAGATTAGATATTAGTTTGCAGTTTTTAGCTGAGGCGGTAATGCTTACTTTTGTTGGCGGAGTTTTGGGAATAATCTTAGGAAGCGGAGCGGCTTATGCCATAATGCTTTTTACCGGTACGGCTGTAAAAATTTCTTTATTTTCAATTATTTTAGCCTTTGGCGTAGCTGCCGGCATCGGAATTGGCTTTGGCTACTGGCCTGCCCAGAAAGCAGCCAAACTCAATCCCATTGAGGCACTGAGATATGAATAGTAAAATAATTCCAATTTTTATTGCGTTAATATTAATTATCGGCGGTGGAGCGTTTTTTGGAGGAATGAAATACCAACAAAGCAAAAGAAATTTTCAAAACTTTTCAGAGGAACAGCGTCAGCAGCTTTTCCAAGGCAACACAGGAAGAAACTTACAGAGAGAAGTCGGAGGGGGAGTTGGCTCAAGTTTTCTTTCGGGCGAAGTTATTAGTAAAGACGAACAGTCCGTAACTCTTAAAACGCCGAACGGCGGTTCAAAGATTATATTCTTTTCCGATTCTACTGAAATTGTAAAATCTGTTGATGGTGCCTCAAGCGATTTGGAAGCTGGCAAAACGATTTCCGTATCCGGCACGACAAACCAAGACGGCAGTCTTACAGCTAAGTCAATCCAGGTACGCTATTGAAAATAATTATAATTTCTCTTAAAATATCTTAAAAGGTCTTTAAGAAAAATAATTAAATGATTTTTACACTTATGCCAGAGCAACAAATAAAAATTAGAGCCAAAGACGAAGACCTAAAGGGAACTTATTCTAATATGATGCAAGTGTTGCATACTACTAAAGAAGAGTTTATTTTAGATTTCTACTTTATTTCGCCGCCAGAAGGAGTACTATCCTCAAGGGTGATTATGAGTCCGGGGCATTTGAAAAGAATGATAAGGGCCTTGGAAGACAATGTGGCAAAGTATGAGCAAAAATTTGGTAAGATCGAGGAAGCCTCAGTTCCTGAAAGCTCCTTGGGGTTTCAGGTTGAAAGGCAGTAAAAAATAGTCTATACTGAGATAATGCCTAAGAAACCTCAAGAAATTCAATCTGAACGAGTGAAAAGAACCAAAATCAGGGTAATCGGAGTTGGCGGCGGCGGAGGTTCTATTGTTTCTGAGATTGCCTCCAGGGTCAGCCAAGCTAGCTTTGTAGTGGCTAATACCGATTTACAAGCTTTAAAAACAGTCAGCCGCAAGGCTACTCGTTTTCAATTCGGCGCTAGCCTCACTCAGGGATTAGGAACGGGCATGAATCCTGAGTTGGGTCAAATCGCTGCCCAGCAAGAGAAAGAAAAAATAAAAAAACTTTTAGAAGGCCAGGATCTATGTATCTTGGTTGTTTGTTTGGGAGGAGGAACCGGTTCGGGAGCTGCCCCTATTTTTGCCAAAATTTCTAAATCTTTAGGCAACCTAACATATGGCATTTTCACTTTACCTTTTAAATTTGAGGGAGAAAAGAAAATGGGGATTGCCAAAGCCTCTCTGGAAAGAGTAAGGCCTTATTTAAATGCCCTTTCTATCATTCCTAACGAAAGAATTTTTCAAATCGTTGATAAAGCCACTCCTTTGCAGCAGGCCCTTTCTGCTATAAACAGAAACTTATCTGAAAGCTTGGCCGGCCTGATCGAAACTATTTATGAGCCTGGTTTAATTAATATTGATTTTGCTGATTTGAAAACCGTCCTTGAAGGGAGGGGGAGACTGGCTTATTTAAACGCAGTAGTGGTGCCTAAGGGCGAGAAATCGCCCCAGGAAGCGATTGAAAAGGTTTTAAATTCACCGCTTTATCCTTACACAATTCGTGGGGCGAAAGGGGTTCTATTTAATATCGCTGGCGAAAAAGAGATTAATCTCAACGAGGTAAACCAAATTTCCAGGAACATCTCCAGCTTATTAAATAAAGAGGCAAAGATTATTTTTGGGGTTTCTCAAGGCAGAAAATATCAGGATAAAATCAAAATCACTTTATTAGCTACCGGCTGCGGAATGAAAGTTTTTTCCGAAAAACCAAAGAGAAAAAGAAAAGCAAAAAAGAAGGTTGTCCCAGAGCCAATACCCATGCCTAAGCCAAAGCCAAGACCAAAACAAAAACTAAAGAAAAAAAAGATGAAAAAAGTTACTCCTCAAAAACCCAAAGAAGTAGAGAAAATTCCTGAAGAAGGTCTTGAACGTCCAACTCCACCAGAAAAAAAAGCGGTAGAAATAAGGATTAGAAAAAACGGCCTCCAAATTAAAAGAGAGGCCGAAGAAGAAGAAAAAGAAATGTTAGAAAAAGAAAAATTCTGGGAAAGCCCGGCTTTTCTAAGAAAAAGAAGGTTTTTTAGGGCTCAATAATTGTTCCCTTAAATTTTTTACCTGCCAATATCTTATCAAAATTATTAATCTCCGTTCCTTTGACAATCAAGGCACGGAGATTTAATTTTTGAGCAAGCTTAGCTGCAATTGGGTCAATGGGAGCGGCTAAGCCCGGTATCCATCGGGAGCCGATTAATTTTCGATAATTTTTCCAGGAAATTTTTTTAATTGGGTAGGCATTCTTATATTTCTGGAGGTCTTTATTATAAACAAAGGGGATATTCCCGGCATCAATAATTTCCGATGTCTTAAAACGCTTAGCTAACAAAACAGAGATATAATCGGTTGACCAGCCAGGCCGCCAACCGGCAGCAATTAAGACTTTCCAGTTGTTTTTAATTGGTTTATGCGGGTCATCTAAAATTACCGGATAGGCCTCTTTCCGGAAAATTGTTCTCAACAGATGAGCGTTTAATCTGGTAGCGTGGATTCCTAACCAATCCATATCTTCATCGGGCAACTCTACAACTTTTGCCGCCGCCCTCTGATAAACTCGGCAAACCTTACCGCCACCGGCAATAATAATAAATCGAAAGCCCTTTCCAAGGTATTTCAAAATCAGCCCTTTAAATCTCTTTAAGAAGCTGACATTTATTACGCAAGCGTTAGCGAAGCGTGAAGATGAACGAAGTTCATCGACTCTCCCTGGCTGGGGGCAAATAATTGATCCGCCAAGAGCAATGATAACTGTTTTTTGGGTCAGCATTTAATTTCTGTTTTCTATTTTAACATTAAAGAGATTGTGCTACAATGACCCAGCCAACAGTTATTTTTAGTTCTTCATACTTTTAAGGAAGGAGGAGGGAGCAATGCTAAAGAGCAAGAGAGCGCCATATGAAGCTCAGATTAAAGAACTGGAAAGACGCGGCAAGGTCAAATTTATAGCAGATTATAATATTTATGCGGTTCTGAAAGCAATTGAAGTTCGTGTCCGCTGGTGGAGGAAAGACGGCAAGGAACGCCAAGAGTTAGACCAACTGATGCCCGGTATGGTTTTGTATCCCAGACCCCGACCTCTCAATAAGTGGGAGAAAGAACTACCCGAGGAAGAAAAAGAAACTTCTGGGTTTAATCTGGAACGGAACCAGGTTTGGGTGGCTTATCGATATCCCGATATTTGGGCAGCTATTCGCCAGAGAGGGAGACACATCGTTGACAGTCTTACAGAAAAGAAGGTGGTAATTAATAAAGAAATTGAAGTGACTATTCCCGGCGAAGCTCAACGAATGAAAAACTTTGCCCTAACCCTCAACGACCTTACTCAGAGATTTTTGGTAGAAAAGATCACACTCCAATTAAGAGAAAACTTATCACAGGGAGTTTTTCCGATTTATCAAGAGTTGGAAGGGACGAAAGACGAGTTCAAAGTTAAAGCCGCCCAATTACTGAAGCAGGCCATTGAAGGAAAGAAAACCGAAATACCGGTGAAATTAGCTGAGGCAGTGGCTAAGGTTTTAAACCGCTGGGCTGAAGTTCTGGGTATTGTTGAAAGCTGTTTAAGACAGGCTGAAAGCTGGCTTTTGTTATGCCAAGCGATAGAAATAAAAATTAGTTGGGCTTACCGGAGGTTGGCTGAGCTAAATAAGGATCTTTCAGAGATTTCTTTCTCTAGAAAGCCATCTTCGCTAGCCAAACTCAAAGCGATCGGAGATGAATTAGGAGGAATCCTAATTTACCTTAACCAGGAGGTTCTCTTTGATCCTTATCTCCAAAGGATAAAGGATCCAGCCGTCCAAAACTTAGTTAAAGCAAAACAATACGCTGAAATTAAGAAAGTTAAGCCCATGCGAAACTTAACAGAGCGAGCGCTGGCCAAGCTGCAGGCGATTGTCCTAAGAGAGAAGCCGACCATAACTGAAATTAAGAGAAAAAGGCAAGCTTTACTCAAGGGTTAGACCTAAACTTCTAGCCCTTTTTAGTTTTCTAAAATTTCTGGTAAAATTAGATAAAGGTCAAAGAATGAAATAAAATAGAAACGAGGCGATGAGAACGAAGTTCTCATCTTTACCTTCGTTTCCACATATATAAAAAAATTATGAAAGGAAACTCGGTGATCAAAGTAACTAAAAACATTTTAAAAGACATTTATAAGCCCAGGTCAGCCAATGTGAAAAAATACGACTTCGGGCTACTATTAGTCATTGGCGGGTCGGAATTTTATTCTGGCTCTCCGGCGCTATCAGCTCTGGCGGCTTTTCGGGCAGGAACTGATATGGTTAGAGTTATTGCTCCTAAAAGAGCAGCCGATATCATTGCTTCTTTTTCTCCCAATTTGGCTGCTTATCCCTTAAAGGGAGATTTATTGATGAAAGAGCATTTAGCAACTTTAATTTCAATGACCGAATCGGCTAAGACGGTTTCAAATGGCAATGTGGCCGTAGTAATCGGCGGGGGAATGGGCAGATCAGCTGAAGTCCAAGAGACAATTCTGGAATATTTGTCTGAAACTTCTGTTCCCGTGGTGATTGATGCTGATGCCATCCATGCCTTAGCAAAGAAGCCAGATATTATTTTTGGGAAGAAATTTTTAATTACTCCTCATACCTACGAATTTTTCGTGCTTACCGGAAAAGAAATTTACCAATTGTCAGAAGAAGAAAAGATAAAAGCAGTCCAATCTGAAGCCAATCGTCTCCAGACCACTATTTTACTAAAAGGAAAAACCGACATAATTTCTGATGGCAAAGAGGTAGCTTTGAACGAAACCGGCTCTCCTTATATGACTAAAGGCGGTACCGGCGACACTTTGGCTGGTATCTGCGGCGGTTTATTGGCTCGGGGAATTGCGCCCTTTAAAGCTGCTCAGGCAGCTGCCTATATTAACGGAAAAGCCGGAGAAATAGTAGCTCAAGAGAAAAAGGAAGGACTGTTAGCTACTGATTTGATTGAGGCAATTCCTGAAGTTCTGCGCTAAATTAAGTATGACCACTTACGATTTAATCATTATTGGCGGAGGGCCGGCTGGCATTACGGCAGGAATTTACGCCGCCCGTCAAAAACTTAATATTTTGTTAATTACTAAAGACTTTGGAGGTCAGATAGCCAGAAAAGCAGTAGCTATTGAGAATTATCCTGGTTTTGAAGCGATCTCCGGTTTAGGGCTAATCCAGAAATTTGAAAAGCATTTGAGAAAATTTACCCTGTTAAATAGTCGCAAAGCGAATTTAACAGGGCAGGTTGATATTGAGAGGGATTCGGTAACAAAAGTCAAAAAAACAGGCAAAGACTTTTTGGTTTTAACAAAAAGCAAAAACCAGCTCCAGGGGAAAGCAGTGATCGTTGCTTCTGGAGCCGACCCCAGACCCTTAGAGGTTCCTGGAGAAAAAAAGTTTATTGGCAGAGGGGTAAGCTACTGCGTGACTTGCGACGGCCCTTTATTTGACGATAAAATCGTGGCGGTAATTGGCGGCGGGAATGCTGGTTTTGAGGCAGCAGTAGCCCTTAGTAGTTGGGCTAAGAAAATTTATATTTTGGAAGCAGCTCCAAAAGTTGGGGCGGACGAAACCAACCAGGCAAAGGCAAAGAAAACTAAGAAGGTTGAAGTAATAACTTCAGCTTTTTTAAAAAGAATTCAAGGAGATAAATTTGTTAATTCGCTCGTCTATCAAGACAAAAAAACAGGAAAAAGTTTCACTTTGCCAGTTGAAGGAGTGTTTGTGGAAATCGGCTCTCAGCCGGCCACCTCGTTTGTTAAAGGCCTAGCAGACTTTAACGACAGAGATGAAATTGTCATTAATCCCAAGACCGGCGAAACAAAAACCCCTGGCCTTTTTGCGGCTGGCGATGCCGATAACGTTCCTTTTAAGCAAATTGTCATTGCGGCTGGCGAAGGAGCCAAAGCCGCCATTTCAGCTTACAATTATCTCCAAAAATTAAAATGAAATGACTTCTAAAATTGAAAGCATCAAAGCTAGGGAAATTTTAGATTCCCGAGGCAATCCGACTGTTGAAGTGGAACTCATCACCAATTTTGGTAAATTTTCAGCTTCAGTCCCTTCGGGAGCTTCTAAGGGAAGAGATGAAGCGGTGGCTCTAAACACAAAAAAAGCAATTAATAATGTTAATAAAATTATTGCCCCCAAATTAAAAGGTAAGGATGTAACTCGGCAGAGAGAGATAGACAATTTAATGATTAAATTAGATGGAACTAAAAACAAGTCTAAACTAGGAGGTAATGCCTTAGTTGGAGTTTCTCTGGCAGTTTGTCGGGCGGGGGCTAAAGCCAATAATCTGCCTTTGTGGAAGTGGATTTCAAAAATTGCCAGAACTCAGCCGTTACTCCCAACACCTTGCATTTTGTTTATTGAGGGCGGACTCCACAGTAAAGGAGATTTAGGTTTCCAGGAATTTATGGCTTATTTTCCCGCCAGATCTTTCAAAGAAAAATTTAAGATAGCGAGCGATATTTACAAAAAACTAGGCCAAGCTTTAAAAAAAAGATACGGAAAAAGAGCAGCCAGATTGGGCATGGAAGGGGCTTTTACTCCGCCAATTAACAAAACTAAGGAAGTTTTAGATTTATTGATGGGAGCTGGAGGAAATAAAATAAATATCATTATTGATGCTGCCGCCTCCACTTTTTTCAAAAAAGGGAAATATAATCTTGAGAAAAAGAAATTGAGCAGGGGAGAGCTTTTGAGATTTTATCTGGAACTTTGTAAGAATTACCCAATAGCGGCTTTGGAAGACCCGTTTTTTGAAGAAGATTGGCAGGGCTTTCAGCAAATTACAAAGAAAATTGGCAAGAAGGTTACTATTGTTGGGGACGATCTTTTAGTAACTAATCTTCGGAGAATAAAAAAAGCCATGGAGAAAAAGGCCTGCAATGGTTTAATTCTAAAACCAAATCAGGTAGGGACAGTTACCGAAACGATTGAAGCTGCCAAATATGCTGTGAAAAGGAAATGGAAGGTTTTTATCAAACATCGAGGAGGAGAGACAAAAGACGATTTTATCGCTGATTTAGCGGTGGGATTAGGAACGGGCTGGATTATGGCCGGCGCTCCGACTAAAATAGAAAGAATGGTAAAATATAATAGATTATTAGAAATTGAAGAAGAGCTGCATGAAAATTAATCAAAGAAAAAGCTCTTCTTCTCTATCTGCGTTTTTGCCGAGCAAAAACTTGATAATCGAAGAGGAAATAAAAAAATATGGCCAAATTAATTTTATTAAGACACCTTTTGTCGCAGTGGAACGAAGAAAACAGATTTAATGGCTGGATCGATACCCCCTTGGCAGAAGGCCAATCTAAGAAAGCAAAGGAGCTTGCCCAAAAGATATTCCGGTTCAAAATCGACAAAATTTACTGCTCCATTCTTTTTAGAAACATGGATACGGTGGCTAGAATTTTAGAATACGATAAAAAATACCCTCTTTATGTTCATCTTGACCCAGGTAAAATGAAAGACTGGGGGCATTTTAAAGATATAAGCCAGTATGATATCCCCGTCTATGTTACCGAAAAATTGAATGAAAGATATTACGGCAAACTTCAAGGTCTGAATAAGAAGGAAATTATCGAAAAAGAAGGAGGAGAAATTGTTCGTTTGTGGAGGAGGAGTTGGAATCAGGCGCCGCCTGGTGGGGAGTCTCTTCAAGATGTTTTTAAAAGAACAGTCTCTTTTTACAAAAAATATATTGAAAATGATTTGAAAAAAGGGGAAAATGTCTTAATTGTTGGCAGTCACAATTCCTTAAGAGCGCTGGTAAAACACATAGAAAAGGTATCGGATAAAAAGATTATTAACGTAGAAATCCCTTATGCTGGAGTAATTGAGTATAATTTCGATGAATCTTTGAAGTTGAGAGCGAAAAAGACCCTATAAGTTATTGACAGAGATTCTTTGTTGCGATATGATAAAACCGACGGAATCAGTCGGTTTTTGTTTATTGAAACATGCTGAAAGTATCCACCAGATCGCAATACGGATTAAGGGCCATGATCTATCTGGCCAGACATCAAAGAGAAATCTGTCCCTTAAAAGATATTTCTAAAGAAGAAGGGATATCTTTTGATTATTTGGAGAAAATAATTTCTAAATTAGAAAAAACCGGTTTAGTAAAAGCCAAAAAAGGAGCTCGAGGAGGTTATTTTTTAGCCAAATCTCCAAAGAAAATTAAAATTGGAGAAATAATCAGGCCGTTAGAAGGAGAAAAGGGACTGGTTAAATGTATGGCGGGTAGTTATCGTTGCCCAATGGTGAAAAAATGCCTCAGCAAGAAATTCTGGGGGAAAATTCAAAATGCTTTAAATTCAGTTTTAGATTCAATCACTTTAGCCGATTTAATAAAAACGCCATAACACGACGATCGTCGCATTACGGCGTACATGGATACAATTAAAGCTTATGAGGAAAAAAATTTATTTAGATTATGCCGCCACCACGCCGGTTGATCCGCGGGTGACTAGGGCAATGCTGCCCTATTTCACAAAAAAATTCGGCAATACCATGTCTCTTCACAACTTTGGCCAAGAGGCGAAATTGGCTTTGGAGGAAAGCAGGGGAGGGGTAGCCAGTTTGATAGGAGCAAAAGCAAGCGAAATAATTTTTACTAGTTCAGCCACTGAAAGTAATAATTTAGCTCTAAAGGGAGTTGCCTTCGCCAATAAAAATAAAGGTAATCACATTATCATTTCTTCAATTGAGCACCCTTGTATTATGGAAAGCGCCAAATGGTTAGAAAGGCAAGGGTTTAAGATAACGCGATTGCCGGTGAATAAATATGGACAGGTTTTCCCTAAAGATGTTAAACGGGCCATCAAAAAAGATACAATTTTGGTTTCAGTAATTCATGCTTCAAATGAAATCGGAACTATTCAGCCTATTGAAGAAATCGGAAAGATTTGCCGGGAATCAGGCATTTACTTCCACACCGATGCTGTTCAAAGTTTTGGGAAAATCCCCATTGAGGTAAACAAAATGAATATTGATTTACTATCAGCTTCTTCCCATAAAATGTATGGGCCCAAAGGCGCGGCCTGTTTATATGTCAGAGAGGGCACAAAAATCGAACCGATTTTGCATGGGGGCGGTCAAGAAATGGGTCTTCGGTCTTCAACGGTAAACGTTCCAGCCATAGTTGGAATGGCCCAGGCCTGTAGAATCGCGAAAAAAGAAATGAAGAAAGAAGGAACGAGGTTAACAAAATTAAGAGATAAATTAATAAAAGGAGTTTTGCTAACCATTCCCGGTTCTCATCTAAACGGCCCGCCTGCGCAGGCAGGCCACCCCAGAAATCGATTACCGAATAATGCTAACTTCTGGTTTGAATTTGTGGAAGGCGAATCAATGGTCATTCAGTTGGATTTATTGGGAGTAGCAGCCTCAACTGGCTCGGCTTGTTCTTCGGCTAAATTAGAGCCAAGTCATATTCTTTTGGCAATTGGCTTGCGTCATGAGCAGGCTCACGGTTCTCTAAGATTGAGTTTGGGCAGATGGACGAAGAAATCGGAAATAAATTATTTATTAAAGGTCTTACCGCCTATTATTAAGAATCTGAGAAAAATATCACCCTTTAAGGGTAAAAGATATAAAAATCTATGAAAAAAATCGGACCCTACACACAAAAAGTTATTGAATATTTTAAACATCCAAAAAATATGGGCAGAATGAAAAACCCCGACGGCATAGGGAGGGTCGGCAACGTGACCTGCGGGGACGTCATGTGGCTTTATATTAAAATTGGCAAGGATAAAAAAAGAAGAGAGATTATTAAAGATATTAAATTTGAAACCTTCGGATGTCTTTTGCCTCGCGAGGAAGTGTTAATAAATAAAGGAGATTGGGAACAAATTCGTCAGGTTCAAAATGGAGATTATGTTTTGAATGGTAATGGTCAAAACGCACAAGTAGTAGAAACTTCTGTAAGAAAATATAAAGGACCAGTGTTAACGATAATTCCATTTGTTTCGACATTTAATAAATTTTCTGTAACACCAGAGCATCCAATATTTTGTATAAAAAGACATTGGTTGAAGTCAGTAAGGAAAAGTAGCAAGATATGTGAATGGTTAAGAATAAAAGAAAGAGAACTTCTCTTAATAAAACCGAGGTATATTTTAGCAGAAGACCTCAAAGAAAGTGATTATCTCGTTTTTGTTTCAAACAAGAAAATAAAAGATTCACCATTGCTTACTAAAGACATTATGAAGTTAGTTGGGTATTATTTGGCTGAAGGATATACGACTGCCAATGATTCCGTTTTAACTTTCGCTTTTAGTAAAGATGAAAATAATGAGAGCGAAAAAGAAAATATTTCTGAACTTGAATCATTATTATTCAAAATTACAAAAAAAAGACCCAAAGAAAGAATAAGAAGAACCGCTAAAGAAGTTTATATTTGTTCAAGAAAATGGGCAAGTTTTTTTGCTTCCGTTGCTGGAAAATTAGCACCATATAAAAAACTTTCCGAAGAAATCCGTCTTTTACCATTTGAAAAACAATGGGAGATGGTGAAGACCTATTTAAAAGGAGATGGAAATCTGTATAGAAGGCGAGTTAATAACATCCCTGCATATAGAGTGGCTACGGCTTCCAGAAAATTAGCAATTCAAATACAAGAAATTCTTACCAGGGGCGATATATTCTCATCCATAAAAGAGGATACAGATATTGAACGAAGAAGCTACATTGAAGGAAGGAAAGTCTCGGCTAAACCCCTTTATGAAATTTCTTTTAAATTAGAAAGAAAACATAAATTTATTCATTCAAGTGGAAAATACTTCTTGGTCCCTGTTAGAAAAATAGAAAAAAAATATTACAAAGGGAATGTATATAATTTTCAAGTAGCAGGGAGACAAAATTCCTATTTAGTAAAAGGATTTGTTGTGCATAACTGCGTGGCTGCTATTGCTACCAGTTCGGTCATTACAGATTTAGCCAAAGGAAAAACTTTAGATGAAGCCTTGAAGATTGAAAGAGAAGGAATAGTTAAATCTTTAGGTGGACTTCCCATAATCAAAATACACTGTTCGGTTTTAGCTGCCAGTGCTCTTTCAGAAGCAATTTATGATTATTTTAAGAAAAAGAAAAGAGAAATTCCCAAGGAGCTCGAAGAAAAACATCAGCGAATTGAAAAAGAAAAAGGAGAGATTAGTCAAAGATACAAAGAATGGATAAAATTAGAAGAAAAAATGCACAAAAAGTAATAGTGGCGATGTCTGGCGGGGTGGATTCTTCAGTGGCCGCAGCCCTCCTGAAGCGGGCTGGTTTTGAACCGACAGGAGTTTTTATGAAGTTTTGGAAGGAGTCAGGACATGGAGAAAACCGATGCTGTTCGTCAGAGTCAGAAATTAGAGCTAGAAAAGTGGCTAAAATTCTAAAAATTCCTTTTTACGTTTTTAATTTTGAAAAAGAATTTAAAAAAAGAATAGTCGATTATTTTTTAAAAGAAAATAAAAAAGGGTTAACTCCCAACCCTTGTGTTATCTGCAATAAAGAAATTAAATTCGGCCTTTTATTAGAGAAAGCTCTGAAGCTGAATGCCGATTTTATTGCCACCGGACATTACGCTTGTACAACTTTTTCAAATCAAATACTCTGTAAGATTGCCATGGCAGAAATACGGAGTATGGATAGAATAAAGTTATTGGAAGGTAAGGATAAAAATAAAGACCAGAGTTATTTTTTATGGCGGTTGAATCAAAATCAATTAAAAAGAGTTTTATTTCCCATCGGGGATTATACGAGAGCGGAGGTGGAAAAACTGGCAAAAAGGTTCAAATTGCCTTTTGCCGGGGTTCGGAAGTCCCAGGAAATCTGCTTTATTCCAAATACCATAGAAGATTTTTTGAAGCGCCATCTTAAATCAAAACCAGGAGAAATTATTACCAAAGAGGGCAAGATAATCGGGAAGCATCAGGGATTATGGTTTTATACCATTGGCCAAAGAAAAGGGATTGGGCTTCCCGGCGGTCCCCACTATGTTTTAGATAAAGACGTGAAAAAGAATACATTAATTGTTACAAAAAACGAGAGGGATTTGCTTAAGAAAGAGCTAATTGCCAGAAATGTTCGCTGGATTTCGGGTAAAAAACCTAAACTACCGCTAAAAGTCCAGGCTAAAATCCGCTACCGCCATATGCCGGCTTCCGCCACAATAACCAAGATTCTACATTCTGCATCCTATATTCTAAAATTCGCTCGCCCGCAGCGAGCCATTACTCCCGGCCAATCCGTGGTTTTCTACAAAAGAGAGGAGCTTTTGGGCGGCGGGGTAATTTGCTGAAACCCACCTCTTGACAACGGTTCTTGCTTAGTTTAATGTAGATAAACATAGACCCCCCTACGGGGGGTCTATCAAAAAGATATGAAAAAGAATTTTAAAAGACAAATCTTAAACAGAATGAATTACCTCTCCGGGCATTTGGAGGGAATAAAGAAAATGTTGAGAGATGATGAATATTGCATCGATATTATTAAACAGAGCGAGGCGGTGATTGCCGCGATTAAAAAAATAAACCAGATGATTTTGGAAAACCATTTGAATACCTGCGTGACCGAAGCAATCAAAGGAAAAAGCGAAAAGGAAAGAAAAAAGAAAATTAAGGAACTTTTAGAAATTTTTAAAAATTCTGACAAATAAGTCTAATAAAATGAATTGTTGTGGTCAAAAAGAAGAAAAAACAGGGGTAAAAAGAAACAGAGGATTTTTAGCGGGAATATTATATGGCTTAGCGCCTCATACTTTTTGTATTGCTTTTATTGTTTTTACGGTTTTGGGAGTAACCGCAGCCACTACCTTTTTAAGGCCTTTCTTGATGAACCGTTACTTTTTTCATATTTTAGTGGGACTTTCAATTGTTTTTGCCACCATTTCAGCCGTAATTTATCTTAAAAAGAACGACATTTTATCTCCCTCTGGAATTAAAAGAAAAAAAGGATATCTTTTAACGCTTTACGGAGTAACGGTCGGTATTAATTTGCTTTTATTTATGGTTATATTTCCGATTGCGGCAAATCTTGATTCGGGCATTCCTTTGACAGCTGCCATTTCAGCTACTTTTGGACGAGGTGAAGAATTAACCTTATCCGAATCGACCTCTTTAGTAACGTTACAGGTTAACATTCCCTGTCCAGGACATGCCCCTTTGATTATTGGAGAACTTAGAACCATTAGCGGCGTTGAAGCGGTGAGATTCAAATTCCCAAATTTATTTGATGTTAGCTACAACTCAGAGAAGACATCAAAAGAACAGATGCTCTCATTGGAAGTTTTCAATACCTATAAAGCCATAATTACAAACGAGCAGCAAGGAAACGCTGTTGAGCAAACTATAAATAATACCGGAGCGAGCCAGTCATTGACCGGCAGTTGCGCCGTAGGTTGCGGAGGAGCGGGCGGAGGTTGCGGTTGCGGTTGCAGAAAATAAAAGACAGTAAGTTTTATGAAAAATACCAAAATTTTAGTTATATTCTTTTGTTTTACATTCTTTATTGTCGCTTTCCTGACCAGAGGATTCGGTCTTTTTCAACCAAAGCAAATTGATTCAGATGATTTTGTGCAGATACCCGTATCAGAAATAACAAATCAAGCTAAATGGTATGAATATGATTTGGGTGAAAAGAAAATAAAATTCTTCGTGGTTAGGGCTGAAGGTGAAAGCATAAAGACGGCTTTTGACGCCTGTGACGTTTGTTATTACAGCGGGAAAGGATATCGCCAGGAAGGCGATTACATGGTTTGCAACAATTGCGGAAACAGGTATCCGATTGCCGGCCTTGGTACGGAAAATAAAACTCCCGGCGGTTGCTGGCCCGGATACTTGCCCAACGTCGTAGAGGGGGAATACGTTCTTATTAAGGTGAAGGATTTGGCAAATAACAGCTGGAGAACGTTATGAAAACTAAATTAACTGTTTTTATATTAATAACCTTGATAATGGTTGGGACTGCGGTATTTTTTTATTTTTCAAGCAAGCCGAAAACTGAGGAATTTACTTTAAAGGGGGAATGTCAGATTAATAAAATGATTTTTTATTACACTGATTGGTGTCCGTGGTGCGCGAAAGTTAAAGACGAAGGAACGATATCTAATTTAAAGAAATTAGGCGTAGAGATAACCGAAATTAATGTTGATAAAAGAACGCCGGAGCATCAAATACGCGACATACCAGCTTTTGTTATAGGCGATAGCGTTTACGAGGGCTACAAAACTTTTGAACAATTATCGGAAATGTTAAATTGCCAGTTATTGTGAATTAATTAAGAATCATATCATGTTGACTATTACTTCTATAAGCACTGGTTTGACAAGCTTAATTTTTCTCTTGTGCGGAGTTCACCTATATTTTAGTTGGAAAAAGAAAAAGGAAGACATTCTTTTAAGGGTTTTTATGGTTCTTTTGTTGAGCATTGGCTTTCAGCAAATGTTTTTTTCTTTGGGTTCGGGTTTATTTGTAAGGGATGTTTTGGCCAGCAATGTTTCGTGGTGGATGGCCCACATTTTTATGTTTTTGGGATTGGGTTATTTTGTTCGTTTCCCCCTCAGGGTTAAATTTCCGGAAAAAGAAAGAATGATTTTAAAGATTGTTATTATTTATTCGGTAATCGGGGCGACGATTCTTCTTTTTCACGTTCCTCAAATTGTGCCGCTTTTCATGGAGAACGCCGTTTTTAACTGGCAAGTTCCAGCTTTGGCTGGCGCCACAATAGGAATTTTTTCCACCTTGATTGCTTTGTTTTCCCTTTACGTTTTTTTGAGCGAGACGCGTAAGGTTGAAACTAAAATTCTTAAGTTTCGATCCTTATTTTTGGCACTCGGTATTTTCGTTTACTATGTAGGCGGACCTGTTCATAATTTTGTTATGACTCCTTTGATGATGTTCGTTGCCTGTTCTCTTCTTGTCTTTGGCGCCCTGATTATGATGTTGGGGATATACTTGCCTAAAATTTTTAAATATTTGCAAGTAAAAACTCGATAGTCGATGAAATTTTAATTTCATCTCCATCTTCAATAAATTTCCAATTTATTTCGATAGTCGAAGAGGTAGGTCTCTTCTTAATTCGCTAACGCTCATGAAAAAAGAAACTTTTAAAATATCGGGAATGCATTGCGTTTCTTGCGCCAGAAACATTGAATCCCGGGTTAAAAAACACCCGGGCGTTTTGACGGTTAACGTTGATTTCGTCAGTTCAAAAATGTTTGTCGAAGCAGAGGATTCGGTTTCAGACGGCGATTTGAAAAAGACGGTTGAGGAACTCGGGTACAAGATTTTAGAAGAAGAAAATCAGGGGCAAATTGAAGAAAAGAAGCTTGTGGAGCAGGCAAAGCTCCGAGCGATTTGGGCCCTGGCGCTGAGTGTGCCGTTGATGGCGACAATGGTTTTAATGTATTTGGACATAATGTTTCCCGGTCAGCTCTGGGTAGAGGCGATTCTGGCTTTTATCGTGGTTTATGTTCTTGGCTGGAAAGCTCATGTTTCAGCTTTTCGGGCCGTTCGTCGGCTTTACGCCAACATGGACGTTTTGATTTCTCTGGGCGCGACAGCGGCTTTTGTTTTCGGGATAGCGGCTTTTTTCATTGAAGTGCCGGTATTTTTTGAGATTGCGGCTTTTATTATGGCCTTTCAGCTGCTTGGCAGGTATTTGGAAGAGAAAGCAAAAGGAAAGACCTCGGAAGCTTTACGAGAGTTATTGGAGTTGGGCGCGAAAACGGCCAGGATCTTGGTGAACGAAAGGGAGAAAGAAGTTCCCATGGAAGAGTTGAAGGTCGGGGATATTATGGTTGTTAGGCCTGGGGAAAAAATTCCAACTGACGGAAAAGTTATTGAGGGACAATCTTCGGTTGACGAATCAATGGCTACCGGTGAATCTCTTCCAGTAGAAAAAACCACTGGAGACGAGGTGATCGGTTCCACCGTAAACCAGGAAGGCGCCTTAAGAGTGGAAGCAATTAAGGTTGGAAAGGACACTTTTTTCGCCCAAGTGGTTAAATTGGTTGAAGAAGCGCAGCGGTCTCGCATTCCCATCCAAGAGTTCGCCGATAAGGTTACTTCCTATTTCGTCCCCGCCGTTTTATTTATTGCTTTATTGACGGTTGTCGTTTGGCTGATCCTGGGAAATTGGTTTGTGGCGATTGTGGCCGCTATCACGGTTTTAATTATCGCCTGTCCTTGCGCTTTGGGTCTGGCCACTCCAACCGCTTTGACTGTCGGCATCGGCAAAGGGGCGAAACAGGGAATTCTTATCCGCCGAGGAGAGGCGATTGAATTGATGGGCAAGACGAAAATAATTGTTTTGGACAAAACGGGTACTCTGACCAAAGGGAAACCGGCCGTAACCGACGTTATTGTTTTTGATCAAACGGAAAAAGGAGAGCTTTTGCGGTTATCGGCCTCGGTAGAAAAAAATTCAGAGCATCCTTTGGCGCAAGCAATTGTGAAAAAAGCGCAAGAACAAGAAATTGAAATATCCGATGCCAAAAATTTTAAGGCCGTATTCGGCAAAGGGGTAACAGCTGAAATAGAGGGCAGGAAAATTTTGGCGGGAAGGCGAATTTTGATGGAAGAAAATAACATTGATATATCGTCTGCCAAATATGCTTTAAGTAAATTGGAGGGGGAGGGCAAAACAGCCATGCTTGTTTCCGACGATAAAAAAGTTTTAGGGATAATCGCCGTGGCCGACACCCTAAAGGAAGAAACAAAACAGGCGATCGGCGAACTTCATAAAATGAATTATAAACTGATGATGCTGACCGGGGACAATCGAAAAACAGCCGAAGCTGTTGCCAAACAGGTCGGGATAGACGACGTTTTGGCCGAAGTTTTGCCGGACGAAAAAGTGGACGTAATAAAAAGACTGCAGGAAGGAGGCCGGGTAAAGGTGGCTATGACCGGAGATGGAATTAATGATGCGCCGGCTCTGACTCAGGCCGACGTGGGGATTGCCATCGGTTCCGGAAGCGATATTGCCATTGAAGCGGGCGAAATTACTTTGGTCAGGGGAGAATTGGGCGCTTTAGTTGAATCAATAAAATTAAGTCGGGCAACGTTCAAAACAATCCGCCAGAATCTTTTCTGGGCTTTCTTTTATAACGTTGTGGCAATTCCGGTAGCCGCTTTTGGAATTTTAGCCACTATGCTCGGTCCCATTATTGCTGCTGGCGCTATGGCTTTTAGTTCTTTATCAGTAGTTTCTAACTCCTTAAGGCTAAGGAAAATAAAATTACAATAGTCATTGCCAAGGTCACGCGAGGAGCGGTGGCTTTGGGCGGCGGGGCAATTTGCTGAATATGAATACGCTTATTGTGTTTTTAATCATAATTTTTGTTGCCATAAACTTTATTGAGATTTGGTTGATGTTCCATTATAAAAAATTAGTTCGAGGGGGGATTATACTTGGAGCAATGGAAGCATTTGAATTCCCGCTTATAATTTATTTAATTATGAAAGGAGGAGTAATAGCTCTGGGAATAGTAATTTTTGTAGAGGCGGTCCAGTGGTTAATTGTTCCTTACTTAACGCTTAAAAGATAAAATAGCTGCAGGGAAGGCTCTTTTCTTTCATGCCCTTATGGATTAAAATAAAAAATATGGTGAAAAAGTGGCTTTTAATATCTTTAATTTCGGCCTTTTTATTTTGCGGATTTGATTTTGCCCTTGCTCAGTCTGAAAAGTTGGAGATTGATTTTTTTTATAGCGCCATCTGCCCCCATTGCGGCCAAGAGCGCGAATTTTTACAGGCATTGAAAGAAAAATATCCAGAAATTGAGATAAAAGAATACGAGGTATTTTATAGCTCGGAAAGCCAGAAAATTTTAAAGGAATTTTATGAAAAATATCAAGTGCCAGAAAGATATTATGGCTGGGTGCCGGTAACCTTTACTCCCACAAAATATCTCGTCGGCTTCAACGAGCAAGTCAGCAAAGAACTCGAAAGCTGCATAGAGGAATGTTTGGGCGGAGAGGGGGCGGCCCTCTCAACAATTAAAATTCCTTTTTTGGGAAGCGTTGACATCTCTAAAATGTCCTTACCGGTTTTGACCGTAACTTTGGGAGCTTTAGACGGATTAAATCCTTGCGCCATGTGGGTTTTGTTATTTTTGATTGCTCTTTTAATCAATACCCGCTCAAGAAAAAGAATGTGGCTGATCGGCGGAACTTTTATTTTAGCTTCAGGAATTGTTTATTACTTAATTTTATCTGCCTGGCTAAATTTATTTTTGGCCATAAGTTATGTGAATTTGACCCGAATCTTGATTGGGGCTTTTGCTTTAGGGGTGGGGATTTGGCAGATTAAAAATTTTATTACTTATCATCCCGGCATCTGTAAAGTGCTCGGTTTGACGGCAAAATTAAGCAAAGGGTTTCAGGAAAAAGCTGAAAAAATAGTTGCCTCTCCCTTTATTTTAGCAACAATTGGCGGCTTAATTCTTTTGGCTCTGGGAGTAAACTTGATTGAATTTTTCTGTTCGGCCGGCCTGCCGGCAATTTATACTAGAGTTTTAACTTTAAGCGAGATTTCTACTTTAAGCTACTATTTCTATCTTTTACTTTATACTTTTATTTTTATGCTGGACGATTTGATCATTTTCTCTTTAGCAGTAATTACTTTAAGCAAAGTCGGCCTTACCGAAAAATACAATTACTGGGCTACTTTAATCGGCGGGTTGTTAATTTTAATTTTAGGAATTCTCCTAATTTTCAGACCAGAACTTTTAATGTTTGGTTAAATCCGCTATAATCAATAATAATATTAAAGCAGTAAAAGGTCGTTTTAGTAACAAAGATTAGAACAATATGAGCTCAGATTTAAAAGAAAAAGTCGCTATTATTACTGGAGCCAGGCGGGGAATGGGGAAATCCCACGCTCTGAGACTGGCAAAGGCCGGAGCCAAGGTGGTGGTTTCCGATATTTCAGAGGAGGAATGTCAAAAAGTAGTTGATGAAATTAAAAAAAATAGAGGAGAGGCGATGGCTGTTAAGTGCGACGTCACCAAAAAAGGGGAAGTAGAAAATATGGTAAAGCAGGCTATTGGTAAATGGGGCAGGATAGATATTTTAGTCAATAATGCCGGGATTTGCCAATTTAAACCCTTTTTGGAAATAACCGAAGAAGAATGGGACAGGACCATAAATATCAACCTGAAAGGATATTTTCTTTGCGCCCAGGCAGCGGCAAAAGAGATGGTAAAACAAAAATCGGGAGTGATTGTTAATATTGCCTCTGTAGCTATGGGGCAGCAAGGAGTGGGGATGCCCAATATTGTCCATTATTGTGCTTCCAAAGGAGGAATTGTCGGAATGACCGAGGCCTTAGCCGTAGAATTGGCTCCGTTTAACATTAGAGTTAACGCCATCTCGCCGGGAGCTATTGAAACACCAATGGTAGATCTCTTAAAAACTGATCCCAAAACAATGGAAGGAGTCTTAGCCAGAGTCCCTCTTCATCGGATGGGAAAACCGGAAGAAGTTTCTAATTTAGTTTTGTTTTTAGTTTCAGATGATTCCTCTTACATGACCGGCTCCACCGTAGTAATAGACGGCGGTTGGCTGGCAGGATAGTTTTTGAAAATATTCTTCGGGCAGCTTTCCTCAGGTGACACGCAGTCAGCTTTAGAGGTAAAAATAAAGGTTATTTCCCAGCTGCTGCTATTTCTCGCCGAGCCCCGCTTGTCTTAGAAGAAAATACAAAGAATATACTACGGCTCGGCTCCGAAGTGTCACCTTCGGCAAGCGCCCTCAAGTTATTTTAAATTTATCACACATGACCGGCTCCACCGTAGTAATAGACGGCGGTTGGCTGGCAGGATAGTTTTTGAAAATATTCTTCGGGCAGCTTTCCTCAGGTTATTTTAAATTCATCACACATGACCGGTTCCACCGTAGTAATTGATGGTGGCTGGTTAGCTGGCTAAGACAATAAAATGCATAAAAAACTTTTTATTCCTGGACCGACGGAAGTAAAAAAGGATGTACTTCTTTCTCAGACAAAACCACTGATAAACCATCGAGGACCTGAATTCTCCAACCTCTATCTTGGGATTGTCTTAAAATTACAAAAGATTTTAAATACAAAAAATCAAATTTTTATCGTTACTTCATCAGGGACAGGGGCGATGGAGGGAGCAGTCAGAAATTTTGTTAAAAAAAGGGCCCTGCATGTTGGTGGAGGAGCATTTGGAGAATTATGGTATAAGATCTCGAAAGCAAATGGGAAGGCAGCGGATCTAATAGAAGTAGAATGGGGGAAAGCGGTAAATCCTGAAAAAATTAGAGAGAGATTGAAGACAAAAAAATACGATACTCTTTTTGTCACTCATAGCGAGACCTCAACCGGCGTTTTACATCCCATAAAGGAAATAGGGAAAATAGTAAAAGAATTTCCAGAAGTTATTTATTTAGTTGATGCTGTAAGTTCTTTAGGGGGAACAGAAATAAAAGTCAAAGATTGGGGGATTGATGTTTTAATTTCCGCCCCTCAGAAATGTTTGGCTATACCGCCGGGCTTATCCATTGCCATAGTGTCTGAAAAAGCTCTCAAAAGGGCGATAGAAGTTAAAAATAGAGGATATTATTTTGATTTTCTCTTAATGAAAAAATTTTTCGACGAAAAAAGAGAAACTCCAGCCACACCAGCAGTCTCTCTTTTTTATGCTTTAGATTTTTCCTTAAATAAAATCTTAAAAGAGGGGATTAAAAATAGATATAAAAGACACCAGATTATGGCTGGCCATGTGAGGAGTTGGGCAGAAAAGTATTTCTCTCTCTTCCCTGAAAAAGGTTATGAATCTCCAACCCTAACTGTAATCAAAAATACAAAAGGAATATATGTTTCGGATTTAATCAAAAAATTAGGGGAGAAAGGATTTACTATAGCTAATGGGTATGGAAAATTAAAAGAAAAAACATTTAGAATTGCTCACATGGGAGATTTAACCTTAGTTGAAGTTAAAGAGTTGACGAAGAACTTAGATGAGGTTTTAAAGTTATAAAGTATGAAAATTTTAATAACCGACCCTATTTCACTAGAAGGAAAAGAAATTCTTAGAAGAGAAGGATTTGAAGTGATTGAGAAAATTGGATTGTCAAAAGAAGAATTAAAAATGGCAATTAAAGAGGTGGATGGAATAATACTCCGGAGTAAAACAAAACTAGACAAAGAAATAATTGGCGCAGCCAATAATTTAAAAGTAATTGGCAGAGCAGGAACGGGCTTAGATAATATTGATTTAGAGGCGGTAAGGGATAAAAAGATAGAGGTTCTCAATACTCCCGAGGCGGTTACTGTTTCGGTAGCTGAGCTAACTTTAGGGTTAATTTTTGCTTGTGCTAGAAACATTAAAAAAGCTACTCTTTTTCTAAAAGAAGGAAAATGGGAGAAAGAAAAATTGGAAGGAGTAGAAATTTATGGAAAAACCTTAGGAATAATTGGTTTAGGAAGAATAGGAAAAGAAGTGGCAAAAAGGGCCATCTCTTTGGGAATGAAAGTAATATTTTATGATCCGAGCATTGATTATTTTGAAGGCGTAGAGAAGGTCAGCTTAGATAGTCTTTTTACCCTCTCGGATATAATAACAGTTCACGTCCCCCTTACACCTCAAACATATCACCTTGTCTCAAGAGAACTCTTTTCAAAAATGAAAGAGGGAACTATTTTTATAAACTGTGCCCGTGGAGGAATAATCGATGAAGAAGCTCTTTATGAGATGCTTAGCGGGGGAAAATTTTTTGCCGTCGGTTTAGATGTTTTTGAAAAAGAACCGGCTATTGGAAATAAATTATTAGAACTTCCAAATGTTGTTGTTACCCCGCATTTAGGAGCTCAAACAATAGAAGCTCAAAAAAGGGCAGGCATAGAAATAGCTGAAACAATAGTAAAGTTTTTTAAAGCTGATCATTAGAATGGCAAATAAAATTACAAAAGAAACAACTTTGGATGAGATTTTGAAAAATCCGGAAGCTGAAAAAATTTTGGTAAAACGCAATATACCTTGCGTAGGTTGTCCTTTTGCTAAGCTGGAAATGGAAAATCTGAAACTTGGTGATATTTGCCAAATGTACGGTATAGATATTGAGAAGTTGCTGAAAGAGCTAAATGGGGTTTACAAAAAGTAGGTTTTATGGTAAATTAAAGAATATGAACATAAATAAAATTTTAATTCCTGTATCAATAATTATCGCCGGGATTGCGATTGCCGGCGCCTTGGTCTACATAAACCAAGAAAAGGTTTCCGAGTTAAGTTCTGAAGAATCTCCTTCTTTTCAAGCCGTAGCCGAGAAAGCCATAGATTATATAAATAAAAATAAAGACACCTTAACCAATGGAGCCACTGCTTCCTTGATAAGCGTAACAGAAGAAGGAGATATTTTGAAAATGCGTCTTATGGTCGGCGATCAAGAATTCGATTCTTACGTTACCAAAGACGGGAAATTTTTATTTCCCGGCGGCTATGTCTTAGAGGAAGAATCTTTAGAGGAGCCAGCCGCTGGAGAAGCTAACTCTGAAACTGTCAAAGAGGACGTTCCTGATGTTAAACTTTTTGTGATGAGCTATTGCCCTTACGGACTTCAGGCCCAAAAAATGTTCCTCCCGGTTTATGATTTATTGAAAGATAAAGTTAATATGGGGGTATATTTCGTGGACTATATAATGCATGAAAAACAAGAAATTGATGAAAATTTAAGGCAGTATTGTATTCAAAAAGAACAAAAGGGAAAATACTACGATTATTTAAGCTGCTTCGTGGCAGATGGCGATTTTGAGAAGTGTCTTTCCCAGACCAATATAGACAAGACAAACCTGACAGCTTGCGTATCCAATACTGACCAAGAATACAGTATTACCAGCCAATATAACGATAAAAACACTTGGTTAAATGGAACATATCCCAAATTTGGCGTTCAGGCCGGTCTCAATGATAAATACGGAGTTCAGGGTTCTCCAACGGTAGTAATCAACGACAAGATAGTTAATATCAACCCAAGGTCGCCAGAAAAGTTCAAAGAAGTGGTCTGCCAATCGTTTAATTCGCTGCCAGAAGAGTGTTCGCAAGCCCTTTCCAGCGAGTCGCCCTCGCCGGGGTTTGGTGGCGGAACCGGGTCTGGTAGCAGCGGACAGTGTCAATAATATGGTTAAGGTAAAGGTATATGTTACCGTTGGTTGTCCTTATTGTTTTACCTTAAAAGAATTTTTAAAAGAGCATAATATAGATTTTAAAGAGATTGATGTTTCTCAGGATAAAAAAACTAAAGAAGAACTCATTAAGAAAACGGGAAAATTGGAAGTTCCGATAATAGAAATAGACGGGCAGATGATCGTTGGTTTTGACAAAGAAAAAATTTCTCAATTATTAGGAATAAAATAGATATGCCAATAAAAATTGCTATCAATGGGTTCGGCAGAATTGGCAGGCCCGTTTTTAGGAGAATTTTAGACAACCACCCTGATTTGGAAGTGGTGGCGATTAATGATTTGACCGATAAGGCAACCCTGAAACATCTTTTAAAATACGATTCGCTGTACGGCATTTTCGGAAAATCAATTGATTTAGAAATTCAGTTCCTGGCCGAGAAAGATCCTGAAAATCTGCCCTGGAAGAAATTAGGGGTTGATGTTGTTCTGGAATGCACGGGCCTTTTCACCGAGGTTGAAGGCGCCAAAAAGCATCTGGAGGCCGGAGCGAAAAAAATCATAATTTCCGCTCCTTCCAAATCAAAAGAAATTGGGACTTTCGTTCTTGGGGTGAACGAGGAAAAATACGATGCCGGGAAAGACAACGTCGTTTCCATGGCTTCCTGCACCACCAATTGTTTGGCTCCGGTTGCCAAGGTTTTGAACGACAGCTTTAAAATCGTCAGGGGCTTTATGACAACTATCCACAGTTATACCAACGACCAGCGAATTCTTGATTTACCCCACAAGGATTTAAGAAGAGCGAGAGCAGCCGCTTTGAACATTGTCCCGACAAGCACGGGAGCAGCCTCAGCCATAGGCAAGGTGATCCCCGAGCTGGAGGGAAAACTGGACGGCATTGCTTTGAGGGTTCCTACTCCCACGGTTTCCACTCTGGACTTGATTTGCCTCGTGGAAAAGGAAACAACCAGCCAGGAGGTTAACTACGCCATGAAAAAGGCTTCTCAGAACAAAGAACTGAAAGGGATTCTGGGAGTGGAAGACGCTCCCTTGGTTTCTTCCGATTACAAGGGCAATTCTTTTTCAGCTATCGTTGATTCTCCCTTAACCATGGCTATTGATAACTTGATTAAGGTGGTGGCTTGGTATGATAATGAATGGGGCTATGCCTGTAGGTTAGCGGAGTTCGCCGAATATGTGGGCAAGAAACTTCAATAGCTTGAAGAATTTTTCTTAAAATATACGGGGCTTTGCCCCGATTTTTATTTTAAGGTAAAATATATGAATTAACCCTGTTAAATAATTTTAAATCTTTGTCGTATGTATTATGCTTATATTTTAAGGTCGGGCAAAGATAAAAAATTATATACGGGGTATACTAATAATTTAAAATTAAGATTTGAGCAACATCGAAAAGGACTGGTGGAATCAACGAAAGACAGAAGGCCTCTGAAACTAATATATTACGAAGCATGTCTAGACCAAAAGGATGCTACCCATCGAGAGAAGTATCTAAAAACTTATCTCGGTAAAATGTTTCTGAAGAACCGACTCAAATCTTATTTAACAGGGTAAATGCAGAAAAAAGGAGATTTGTATTATCCGAGTGAGGAATTTAAAAAATCGGCGTGGATAAACAATAAAAAAATATATCAAGAAGCAGGAAAAGATCCAATAAAATTTTGGGAAAATTTGGCCAGAGGTCTTTTTTGGATTCGGCCCTGGAAAAAAGGATTTGAACACAAGCCCCCTTATTTTAAATGGTTTTTGGGAGGAAAGATCAATATTACTTCAAACGTTTTTGAAAAAAACGCTTTAGATTTTGATAAAATCAAGAACAAAACGGCTTTGATCTGGGAACCAGAGCCGGCTGAAGAAAAGCCCGTAATTTTAACCTACGGAGAACTGTTCTCCGCGACTTGCAAATTCGCCAATGCCTTAAAAAAATTGGGCGTCAAAAAAGGAGATAGGGTGGGGATTTATTTGCCGATGATTCCAGAAATAGTAATTGCCATGCTAGCTTGCGCCAGAATTGGAGCTGTTCATATGGTCGTTTTCTCGGCTTTCAGTCCAGCCGCTCTAAAGGTAAGACTTCAAAATACTGCGGCTAAAATTTTGATTACTGCCGACGGTTATTACCGAAGAGGGAAGATTGTTAATCTGAAAGAATGCGCTGACGAGGGAATAAAGACAACAAAAGTTAAGAAAGTAATTGTAGTAAAGAGGGCCCAAAATAAAATCCCTTGGCAGAAAAAACGAGATCTATGGTGGGGAGATTTGGTTAAAAACGAAAGCGGCCAATGCAAACCAGAGACAATGGACTCAGAAGATCTTTTATTTATTTTGCCAACCAGCGGTTCGACTGGCGTGCCAAAAGGATGCGTTCATACCTGCGGCGGATATGCCGTCCAGACCTATTGGACCGGCAAATGGATTTTTGATTTTCACGATAAAGATATTTTTTGGTGCACTTCCGACCCCGGCTGGATTACCGGTCACACATACACGATTTACTCGCCTTTGCTTAATGGGGTTACGACTTTGATGTACGAGGGAGTGCCTGATTTCCCGACACCCGACAGATGGGCTAAAATTATTGAAAAACATAAAGCGACTATTTTTTATACCGCTCCGACGGCAATCAGGATGTTTGAAAAGTGCGGCGTAAAATGGGTAAGAAAACACAAGCTCAAGACTTTAAGATTGTTGGGTTCGGTAGGAGAACCGATAGATGAAGCAGCTTGGCTTTGGTATTTCAAAGAAATAGGAAAAGGTAAATGCCCGATTGTTGATACCTGGTGGCAAACAGAATCGGGCGGTATTCTCATCACTTCTTTGCCGGGCATGGGGCCGTTTAAACCATCTTTTACCGGCCTGCCTTTTCCCGGGACAAAATTCGATATTTTAGATGATAAGGGAAAACCCTGTCCGCCAAACAAAACGGGAAATTTGGTTATGTTTCCGCCTTTTGCCCCGGGTCTTTTAAGGGGAATTTATAAAAATCCGAAAAAGTATTTAGAAACCTATTGGAGTCAGTACGGAAAAAAAATTTATTTCACTTCTGATGGTGCTCTTCGTGATAAAAACGGCTTGATTAGAATTATCGGCCGAGTAGACGATGTGATTAAAGTGGCTGGCCACAGAGTGAGCACCGGCGAATTAGAAAACGCTATTACCGGCTTGCCAGAAATAACTGAATGTGCGGTGGTGGGGATTCCTGATGAAATAAAAGGAGAGGTGCCTGCCGTCTTCGCCGTTTCTAAAACAAAAAAACTCCCCGATGATTTTAAAACAGAAGTAATAAATCAGGTGAGAAAAGAAATTGGGCCCATTGCTGTGCCCAAAGAGATTTATTTAATTGAAGACCTGCCCAAGACCAGAAGCGGTAAAATTATGAGAAGAATTCTAAGAAAGCTATTCACTGGTGAAGAATTGGGCGACCTGTCGGCTTTAGCCAATCCGGAAAGCGTCGAAAAGGTTAGAAAAATAATTAGTCGATGAAGCTAAAGCTTCATCTTCACCTTCGCTTTCTTTGAAAGCTCGGTAAACAATGAAAAATAAACCAAAAAAATTCATTTTGTGGCTCAAGGATATCAAATACAAAGACGTGCCTTTGGTCGGGGGCAAGAACGCTTCTTTGGGAGAAATGTACAATCAACTTTCCGGAAGGGGAATTAACGTGCCCAACGGTTTTGCTTTGACCAGCGAGGCCTATTGGTATTTTTTGAAAGAAAACAAATTGGAGAAGAAACTGAAAAAAATCTTTGTAAAATTCAATCCCAAAAGCATTAAAAGCCTGCAGGAAACCGGGAGTAGAGCAAGAAAGATTATTTTGGGAG
>Ga0210017_1000546_pt1 | contig 32108 bp, 36 predicted proteins | sample CryGeyCG2014_020_FD_183966 | JGI IMG/M metagenome (GOLD analysis project Ga0210017, IMG submission 183966) | Groundwater microbial communities from aquifer - Crystal Geyser CG08_land_8/20/14_0.20 (SPAdes) (version 2) | ecosystem: Environmental > Aquatic > Deep subsurface > Groundwater | place... | reverse complement strand
TATAAGACTTGCTGTCGCATCAGTTATGCCATCATAAGTTTTGTTATTTGCGGTTGCCGAAACAGTTGCGACTGCCTTATTAATGGTGAGATTAGCTCCGACATAAGTTAAATTGTAATTATTGCTTAAAGCCAGCGTGCCTTGAGTAATGGCATAAGTTCCGACATTCTCACCGGCAACGCGGGTAAGTGAACCACTAAAAGAATCGCCGACAACTAAATCTGGAGTGGATGTATAAGTCAAAGCCGGATCGATTTCTCCATAAGTTTTGCTCTGGGTGTCGGCGGTGACGGTGATAGACCGTTTAACCACCTTAACTATTCTGGTAATCTCAGTGGCAGGATTTAGGGCTGCATCCGAGACATTGTAAGTTACTGTATATAAACCAAGAACAGAAGTGTCTACAGGGTTATTTACAACGATAGAAGAAGTTAAATCACCATCTACAATATCTAATGCAGTAGCGCCAGCATCAGTATAAGTGAAACCATATTCTAAGATTACAAAGTCAGAACCAATTAAGGTGATAACTGGTTCGATAGTATCTTTAATAATTACATTAGATACAGCTGTACTAAAATTCCCTGCTGCATCAGTAGCTGTCCAAGTAACTTCCGTTGTGCCAACTGGAAAATCATGGTCAGGAGTATAAGTTATTACCGGACTTGGATCTAAGTTATCGGTAGCAGTCGCAGGTGTTATTGAAACCGGAGTCGTCAATTGTCCGGTTGCTTCAAAAGTTTGCTCTGCGGGAACCGTAATAACTGGTTCGGTATTATCAATCGTGAAAGCATCTGACGTATAATAAACACCAGCAACATCGCTTTTGTCAGCTACTTTTATTTTATACGTGCTACCATCACTTACTGAATTAGTATCCCAATCATACACCCCTGAGCTACAACTCAATCCGTCGACAATTTTGTTTGAGCTAACAAAATTATCCGAGGAATAATAAATATTAACCAGATCCCCTGCCTCGCAATCAGCCGTCCAAGTTATCTCTTGCGTCCCACTCCAATATTCCCCTCCGTTTGGAGAAGTGATATTAATCCCCGATAAAGCCAACGCATTATTAACAACAAAAAAACCGCCAACGATTAATGCTGCGGTTAAAATAACTAAACCAGATTCTTTAAGAATTTTTGAATACTTATCTCCTACGAGAGAGAAAGAGTTTGTTTTGATTGTTTTATTTTTGTGATTCATAATGATTTTGTTAATTATTAATTAAGTTTGTTTGTATAATTCGGCTCGTTTAGATGTATTCGACCTCATACAAACCAGCTAAACTATTATTTATTATTCGACCGTTCTTAATGATGTTATTTAGAAGTAAGCTCTGAAGATGTTCGACTAACCACCCCTAAATGCTTATATTTTATCGTATTAATTCGGCCTTTAATATATTATTGTTAACCTATCACAATATCAACCTGACGTCAAGAACAATGGTCGCTCACACATCAATGCTATGTTATTTCAGTATCAACCTGATGTCAAACGGTAGACACTTTTCATGCTATTTTCGTATTATACTATTAATGAAGAGCAAGCCCTGCTCTTTCAAAAAACAAAAAGCAGAGCTTGCGCTCCACTAATAAAAACTTCTAATAATAAAAAAGCCAGTTAAACTTACTTGAATATTTTTTTGCCATCTTGTTTTTGAAACCACTGAAATTTTATCTAGTCCTCCTCCAGATAATTTAATTTCAAATTATTATATCATATCTTATCATCAGCTAAAACTATCTGTCAATACCCTTTTGGGAATTATCTGGGTATTACCTGTGGAAAACTTTTTTGTGATAAGATATTAAAGGAGCTATTTCGGGGAGCTGAAACTATGGAGGAAATTTCAAATAGTTCAGTTCCCCGGAATAACTCCCTTAATTAAAAAAACATAGTCCAATTTACTATGTTTTTTTATTATATACCAATATAAAATTTTGTCAAAAAAGGGGGGCGATCTATATTGTAAGATCGCCCTTGCTATGTGTATTCTCCGGTGAGGAGAATGGTGTGGTCTATTGTAAAAAAACAATGCTTTGCTTCCCTGTCCTTTATATTCTTATCTTACCAGAACAAAAAACCGTGTCAAAACTTCGTACCCCTAATGCTCATACCATTTGCTATTTTTTCCATAAAATATCCAATGTCATCAAGACGAAAAATATCATTACTCTCAATATCTTCTTCGTTTTTCTCATCGTCTGAAAAATCATCCGGCTCAAGAACACAAACTCCAACATTTTCTCTTTTTGCATCCATTGTTATTCTCCTTAATAACAGATAAAAAGCTGAAATAAAGTACTAATTTTAATTTAACATTTTTTAAAAACCCTTGTCAACCCCTCCATTTTTCAAGGCAATAATTCGCGTAAACGAAATCCACAAAAAATGGTGAGGGGTCAACCCAGCGCAAAAAAACGGGCGATCTATATTGTAAGATCGCCCTTGTTGGGTTTTGTTCTCCGGTGAAGAGAACACTGTGGAGGAGGATAGAAAAAAAATATTGTAAAAGAGCAATAAGAACAGGGAAGAAAGCGCAATGCCGTCTATGTCGTCTCGAAAAAACCTATCATCTTCATCAGCCATTGCTTGTAATGCCTTGCTTCCCTGTCCTTTATATTCTTATCTTACCAGAACAAAAAACCGTGTCAACCCCCTCACCTTTTAACTTTTTAAAGTTTAATGGTCAAAAGGTGAAGGGTCAAGGGTTTGGCTATTTCAATTCTACTTTGGCGCCGACTGCTTCAAATTTTTTCTTTAAGTCCTCTGCCTCTTCTTTTTTGACATTTTCTTTAATCATTTGAGACGACTTGGCTGCCGCATCAACCAAATCCTTGGCTTCTTTTAAGCCCTTTCCCAAAGCATCCCTAACTAGTTTAATGACTTCAATTTTCTTATCTCCAACCGATGTCAATTGAATATTGAAAACGCTCTTTTCTTCTACGTCAGCAGCGCCGCCAACAACAGGAGGAGCAGCAACAACTGCTACTGGAGCTTGAGCCGAAACGCCGAACTTCTTTTCCAAAACCTTAACCAACTCTGCCAAATCCAAAACAGAGAGCTTCTCTATTTTTTCAACGATGTCTCCAAACTTCTTGGGAACTTCTATTTTTTCTACTTTTTCTTTTTTTTCTTCTACCATAATTATTTTTTAATTATGCTTAATAAGTAAACAAAATCTCTTATATTCCCCTGTAAAATATTCACGAAACTGGAAACAGGAGAAAAAATACTTGAAACGACCTTTGATAAAAGTTGTTCTTTTGAAGGTATTTCTGCCAAAGCAATAATTTCCTCTCTATCCCTAAATTTGTCTTCAAAAAAACCACCTAAAATCTTTAAATTCTCGTTCTCTTTTGAAAAGTTAAAAGCAATTTTAGCCGGAGCAATCTCGTCCTTAAGACCGAAGATTAAAGCCGGTTGACCTTTTAATTCCTTGGCGTTAAAATCAAACTTTTTCTCTTTAAACGCTAAATTCATTAAGGTTTTCTTAACAACCTGCAAAAGGCAATCTGCTTCTTTCAGTTGTTTCCTCAAGTCAAAGGTTTTGGCTGCTTTCAGCCCCTCAATCGCCACAAAAACCATTGCTTTTTGCTTGGCAATGTTTTCTTCCAATTTTTCAATTATTTTCTTTTTTTGTTCTTTTGTTTGGGACATTTTAATAAAAAAGCTGTCTCCGCAGACAGCAAAAATCCAATTTGCCTCGATGGGATTTATCCCGCTAAAAGCGGGACCCATTGTCTACGGCTATTCTTCATATTACTCATTCAAGAATGGCTGTCAACCCCCTACTCCTCAATGCACAAGAGTTTCTGGGGATTGTCGCAGTACTTGCCAACAGATAAATTATATTCAGTATCCTTGCCTTTACCCTGCAAACCAGATGATAAGCCGGCCAAAGCAACTGACTCTGTAAATTTTCCTTGGGGAGTATAGCAGGTAGAAAAAGAAGGTCTGACGGTTCCTTTTTCTATCGGATAATTATCCACAAATCTTTTTTCTTGAGTCCAGTTTTGACAGGTAGTGGTAAAACTATATTTTTCAACAAGAGGAGTATTGCCAAACAACATAACTTTGGCAATGACTGTACAGTTTTTCTTGCTCTCTTTATTAACCCGGCCCAGCCAAAGTTTATCTAAATTTTCCAAAAATTCCTGAGTTAATTTCTCGGCATTAATTATTTGCGAGCCAGAAAGTTTTGCCAAAAATTCGTCAAAATTCTTTGCTAAAAGCCGATGGCAAGTATCCCCTCTATTTAATTTAAGAGCGGGTTTTGCCTCTATAAAAATTCCCTCTTTTTCTCGCGGAGTTTTCTCTAATCTTTTGACAGCTGTTTCCTCGTCACTATCCCCGCCCAGAAAGGCCTGCCACTTTCCTCCTAAATTATTCTTCTCCGCCTCCTGCTGACAGAGTTTATCCGCGCCCTCAAGCCCGTCTAAATCTCCTTTATAATTTTGTTCTGTGATAAAAACTCGCCTTAGATTCGGAAAATTATTCGGCAAATAAGGCCATTCCTGACTGGCGGATAAAGCCTCGCAACTATCAAATAAAGGATAAGTAATTACAAAAGAAGCATCGGAATAATCAATCTTGTTGCTCTCTCGCCAGGGATATTCTATTATGGCGATCCAAAAACCTGCTCCGTATTCCTGGCCGGGATAAATTTTCCATTCATATTCGCCAGCGCCAGCAGAAATATCTTTGGCAATCCATCTTGGCTCCTTGCCTTTGAATAAAACAATGCCTACTTTTTCTACTCCCCTTGCCTGCCAAGTAATCTGAAGGGTCTGGCCAATTTCCCATTCTTCGCCGCCGTTAGGGCTTAGAACTTTAATGCTTTTGGTGCCGTAGACAAAAAACAAATAAAAAACCGAAACAAAAACTATCAAAATTCCGGCTACCATAATAAAGAATAAACTTTTTTCTATTGTAAATCTTTTAAAAATTGAGATGTCCATATTTTTTAAAGACAAGGGGGATTAACCCTGTCTTTTATTTTTTGGGCTAAGTTTTCCATTTCAGTTCTGCCGAATTTCTCAGGAGAAACTGACAAAAGTGCCATATAAAGATTTTCTATTTTATTTTCGCAATTTTCCGGCCAACACTGGTAATTTGCTTGTTCTCCTCCTATTCTCCCGATATAGATTATACCATAATCCCCATTTTTTTTACAAAGAATTGCATAAAGACCGGATATTTTGGTGGTCTCAAATATCTTTTTTTTCTCTATCTCTTGTAAAGACCATGGTCCGCTAAAATAAAAACCTCCAACTTCAATAAATACGGGAGGCGCGGGCGTAATAGAAACAGGGGCTGACGGAAAATCTTGAGAAGCTGGTGGAGGTTTTAAAACCTCTCCCCTTTTTAATAAATAGGTGCCTAAAAAGAAAACCAAAGCCACTAACAGAAGAACGAAAAGAGCGTAAAGAGAATTTAAAATAATCTTTTGTCCTCGCTCTATTTTTTGGAGCTCTCCTTTTCCGAATACCCAGACAAAAGATCCAAAAAGAAAAAAGATAAAAATAACAAAAAAGACCAAATTAAAAACAATGAAAGGAATGTTTTCTACAATATTAAAAGAAGTAATTAGGGCCTCCATTGTTTTATTATAACAAATGACAGCGAAGTTGTCACTTTAAATATTTTTCTCTGGCAATGTTGTGCTCTTTCAGGGTTTGGCTGAAAATGGTTTCTCCCTCTGGAGCGGATAAGTAATAAAGATAAGAACTTTCTTGAGGATAAATTGCAGCTTCAATGCTCTTTAATCCAGGATTGCAAATCGGGCCAGGGGGCAAACCTTTGTATTTATAAGTATTATAAAGAGAATCAATTTTCAGCTCTTCTTTCAAAATTTCTGTTGTTTTTCTACCAGTAAGATAAATGATAGTAGCGTCAACCTGCAAAAACATATTATTTTCCAGACGTTTCCATAAAATACCGGAAACAATCTTTTTGTCTTCAAGAGTTTGAACTTCTTTTTCCAAAAGCGAAGCCATAATTATTATTTCAGGGATTGTTTTGCCTTGAGAGATAATCTCTTCTCTTAGTTCCGGGGTTAATTTCTTCTCAAAATTGGCTCGCATCTTGGCGACAATTTCTTCGATTCTTTCTTCGGGAAAAATTTCATAAGTATCGGGAAAAAGATAACCTTCCAGCTCTAAAGGGACTGTCCCTCCCCTGTCCCTCAATAGTTCTTCAATATCTTTTACAGTCCAGCCCTCAATTATGGTTATCATCTTTTTAATTCTATCCCCTTCTGCTATCTTATTTACAATCTCCGGAATATTCATTGAAGGAGATAATTCATATTCTCCGGCTTTAAGTTTATCTGCTTTATCGTAAAATAAAGCGTAGAACCTAAAAAAAGAGCTATATCTGATTAGTTCCTGATTTTTTAAATTGATTGAGATCTCTTTAGCGCCTTCGCCTTTCTTAACTAAAAAAACCATTGTCTCTGAAGAACCAGGGTTTTGGGGCATATAAATTCCAAACCAGACCAAAAAACCGCTAAGTAGAACAATAACGATTAAAACTATAAAATATCTCATAATTTAGTTTCTAACAAGCGGAACAAAGGCGAAGCCGGGGTACTCTATTTCTTCAAAATCCTTTTTAGATTTTTTTATTAAAGTCCAAATGGAATTTCTAATCGGGGTTACAATTCTACCGTTGACTTTCAATTGTTCTTTCCAGACCTGAGGTATTTCTTCCTGGACGGCAGCCGAAGCCAAAATCCGATCATAAGGAGCTTCTTTTTTATAACCCTTGCTGGCATCGGCGCAAATAAACTTCACGATTCCCTTTTCTACAAAATTATATTTGGCAGTATTTCTTTTTCCAAACTCTTTTAATTTCGGGATAATCTCAATAGCTATAACCTTACCTTCAAGCCCAACAATATGAGCTAAAAGAGCGCTTGTCCAACCAGAACCAGAACCAATATCTAAAATTTTCTGGCAGGGTTCTGGTTGTAATTGCTCCAGCATAAAAGCGACTGTTAAAGGTTGAGAAATTGTCTGGCCATAGCCAATTGGCAAGGCCTCATTAAGTTCGGCCAAATTCTTTATATCGTCTGACATAAAATCAGCTCTTTTTATTTTGCGAAAGGCCTCAATAATCCTCGGCGTCTTTAACCAACCGTCTTCAATTAAAGAATCAATTAACATTTAAATTTAAGTTTAAATATTGTTCTCTTAATTAAACTCAAACGGTTAAAAAATAAAATACCGTCCAAGTGGTCAATTTCATGTTGGAAAACCCGAGACAAAAGCCCTTTGGTTTCCAAACGAACTTTTTTTCCTTGAATATCCAAACCCTCAACTACTGTTTCTTTAGGCCTTCTTATTTTCAGAAAAATCCCGGGAAAACTCAAACATCCCTCCTCTGCTATTTCTTTTTCTTGGCTTTTTTTGACAATCTTGGGATTAACTAAACCCAATATCCGTTGATCTTTTAAATTTGTTTGAACCACAATTACCCGCTTCAATTCTCCAATCTGAGAAGCCGCCAAGCCAATTCCTTGATTTTTTTCCATTGTTTGAGCCAAAACAACAATAAGTTTTTTTATTTTTCTGTCTACCTTCGCTACTCTCACACATTTTTCTCTCAAAACCGGGTCATTGAATTTTTTAATTTCCAAAATTGCCATATCTCTATTTTATCAAAAAAGTCCCGCCTTGTGAACTTCTGGCGGGGGTGTAAGGAGTTGAACCCTAATCTTCTCTTTTGGAGAGAGATATTCTACCATTGAACTACACCCCCATTTTATTTTTTACTCCGGTTGCAATAAGCTCTTTTTTGTTTATCGCGTCTTTTATAATTTTTATTTCCATATTATTTCTTCGTCTAAATCCTATGTCACTTTCTCTAAAACAACCTTTCTATATTTACAATCTACTATTGCCTTATAACTAAATTTAGTTAAAAAACTGATCCCCGCCAACGGCATACTTTCTGATATTAAAACTTGAATATATTCTATTAATCCTTCCATAGAGGATACTGCAAGGGCAACGGGAACTTCAACAATCTGACCATTAGCAATTCTTGTTTTTGTGACACCAGCGATCTGAAGACCAAGTTCTTTTGCTATCTTGGGAGTTACTTGTAAATCTCCAGTAAAACCTGTATCTAAAATAACAAAAGGGGCTTGCACAGATTGCCCCCAAGCCACAATAACTTTTATTAATGGCATATTGCCCACAAATTCACCATTTACCATACTTTTATTTGTTTTCAGTAAATGACCTAGCCATAGTTTCAGCCACGTCAAATCCTATTTTCACGACATAAAAAACTTTATTGGGGTGATTTTTTCTGGCTAATTCTAGCGCCTCCGCGCCAGTATTGCCAAGATACACTTTTTTGCTATCAATGTCTATAGCCAAAAACTTTCCCTTTTCTTTTGGGTCGTAATCGAATTTTATTTGTTCATATATTTTTGCCCCTTCTTCGGCAATCTTTTGAATATCGAAGTTTTTTATTAAATCTTCTTCCATATTTTTATTATAACACAATATTTATAATACAACTATCCTTTTCTGATTTTTCGGAAATCGAGAACCCTCGACTCCGACTTTAATCAAGGGTCGGGACAGAATTTCTTCAACTCAATACACGGAATTCGGTGCAAAAATCTTGACAAATTATATCAGTATGCTATAATACGGGGAGAGTTGAACATTGACAATTTATTTTTTGAAAGGAAGTGTATTATGGGCGCTACTGTCTGGGAATCTGCTTCCCTTCCGTTGAAGGACGAAGAAGGAAAATTAAGAATTCTCGTCCAACAGTGGGAGAAGCCTGAAGAGTCTGAAACAAACTCAATCAGACTTGACTCAGAACCAACTATATCTCATGGACCCCATCCCTTCTGTGGAGGATTAATGAGGTTCGTGAAGATTTCTGAGTCTAAAAACATTCTCCGCTGTGAAAGATGTGGACTGAGAATTTCTTTCCCTCCATCTGTAGAAACTGTGGGAGAACTCACAAAGTATCTCTCCAGCGTCTAAGGCCTCTACCTCTATCATTGTGGTAGGGGCTTTTTTACTTCTTCCCCTCTTTGTGTACCGTGTGTTTCCGGCACCACTTGCAGAATTTTTTCAATTTTAACTTGCCTTCCATTTCTTTGGATTTTTTGGTGAAGTAATTTATTTGTTTGCATTCCTGACACTGAAGTTTTATAAATGGTTTTTTCTTTTTTGCCATAGAGCCAGGAGGCGGGATCGAACCGCCGCTCTCGTCATTACCAATGACGTGCTTTAACCAACTAAGCTATCCTGGCCTGGTGGGTGCGGCAGGAATTGCACCTGCGAAGCCCGAAGGCGTCAGATTTACAGTCTGATGGAATAGCTACTCTCCCACGCACCCTCTAATTATTAAACCATTTTATCACAAAAATAGCTATTTTTCAATCCTTCGATAGGCTCAGGACGAGATGATTTTTCCGTGTTTTTTTCTCCAATCTTCAATATTTTTGTGACTGCCGGACAATAAAACTTTGGGAGCCCGCCAATTCACTCCTTTTTGGGGAAAAAATATCTCTGGTCTTGTGTATTGTGGATATTCAATAAAACCCTTTGTTTTAGTAATTCTCTCTTTCAATAATTCAGGTTTGCCCAGCACGCCCGGAATTAATCTTGACACCGTCTCAATCAAAACCATTGCTGCTAACTCACCGCCCATTAAATCGTAATCCCCTATTGATAATTCAAGATCAGCAATATTTTTAGCCACCCTCTCGTCCACTCCTTCATATCTACCACAGATAAAAATTATTTGGCCTAATTTACTTAACTGATAAGCCATTTTTTGATTGAATTTTCTGCCCCTCGGAGTAAATAAAACAACTTTTCTTAAAGGAACCGAGTTCCTTTTTTTCTTAAAGGAACTCGGTTCCCTTAAGTGCTTTACGGCACGGTAAATTGGCTCTACCTTCATCACCATTCCAAGTCCGCCGCCAAATGGCCGGTCATCAACGGTCTTGTGTCTGTCTTTAGCCCATTTTCTTAAATTATGAACATTAATCTTTATTAATTTATTTTTCTGGGCACGAGCGATTAGGCTTTCTGAAAAATAAGAGCTGAAAATCTCAGGAAAAATTGTAATAATATCAAATTGCATAAATTTGCATAAATAAACCCCGTTAGAGATTTTTTTGTTTTGCATTCCCCTCTTACCCTCTAATCTCTAATGGGGTAAACGAAAACGGCGCTACTCATATAATAACACCGTTTTCTAAAATCGTAAACCCCGTTAAATTACCTCCGACATTATTTAACTGGGGTAAACTTTTTCAACGTTTAGATTTTCAAATCTTCTAAATCTTCTGAAGATTTCTTTCTTTGAGTAGTAGTTCTGCTACCACCTTCCGGCTCTTCGATCTTTAGGTTTACCCTGGCTTGATTTTTTATGCCAACGATTCTAACTAAAGTCCGAATAGCCCTGGCAGTGGAACCTTCTTTACCGATAATTTGGCCCATATCTTCAGGGTTCACTTTTAAAGAAAGCAAAACCCCCATTTCGTCAACCTTCCTTTCGATTTTCACGTCCTCTGGATTGTCAACAAGGGCCTTAACCAGATACTCAAGAAATTCTCTGTCATTTTCTGTTTTTGCCATAAATCAAACAGTTAATTCTTTAACACTTGCAGTAGCCCGACCTTTTCCTCTCTCTTTTTTAGAGAATCAATCGAACAAAGCTACTATTTTAAATTATAATTATCGTGGGGCTAATGTCAAGAGGTTTTCGGCTTTTCTTCCTTATTTTTCCCTTTTTTATGCACTGGAATTTTCTTGCCCTCTAAAATATTCCCCTTAACTAATAAATTATAAACGGTGGCTGAGGGCTTGGCTCCTACTGAAATCCAATATTTAATTCGTTCGGTTTTTAAAATATTTTGCTTTGTCAAAGGATTCCAAAAACCAACCTCTTCCACAAAACGACCACCCCTTGGAGGTCTGCTTTTCTCTGTAACTATGATTTTGAAAGATGGCTGATTTTTTTTACCGATTCTGAAAAAACGAATAACTAACATATATAATTTTTACCATTCTTTTATTTTTAGGGCTTGTTTGGCAGCTTCTTCTTCTGCCTCTTGTTTCGATGAACCATTGCCCTTAGCTACCAAATCCTTTCCAAGAAATACCCCAATAATAAAATGCTTGTTATGATCGGGACCTCGCTCCTCTAAAACCTTATAAATAGGGGTAATGCCGACTTTTTCCTGTGACTCTTCTTGAAATTGTGATTTGGCGTCCCTAAAAAGACATTCTTTAATAATTTTTGATAATTTTTTTATTAGATTCTTCCCAATAAAGTCCTGGCAGACCTCTATCCCTTGGTCAAGATACAAAGACCCAATAAAGGCCTCAAAGGTATCGGCCAATATGTATTGGCGGGCTTTTCCTTTTTCTCGCGATTCTCCTTGAGAAAGTAAAAGAAAATCATTGAACCCTAAATCCTGGGCTGTTTTCGTTAACATCTTTGCGTTGACCAAAGCTGCCCGCCAACTGGTCAATTCACCCTCTGATTTTTTTGGATAACTCTTAAATAAATATTCTGTAACCACCTGCTCTAAAATAGCATCTCCCAAAAATTCTAATCTTTCATTGTGAGAAAGTTTAAAACGAGGATATTCATTTAGATAAGACCGGTGAATAAACGCCTGTATTAATAAGTCCTGATTTTTAAATTCTATGTTAAGTTTTTTTTCTAACTTAGAAAAATCTTTCATAAAGAATATAATGCTAATCTACGAATCTTATGCTAATCTAGCGAAAATGCGAATATTATTTATTAGCATTTCTGTAAATTAGCATTCCATCTGTAGATTTGCATTATGTCTTTTCTATTTCTTTAAACACGGTTCCCAAGACGCCGTTAATAAATTTTCCAGAGCTTTCACCGCCAAAGGTCTTCGCCAATTCAATTGCTTCATTTATTGCAACCTTAGGCGGAACCTCTTCTTTTTTAGCATACAAAAGTTCATAAAGTCCTATTCTTAAAACATTCCTATCAATAATAGTTATCTGTTCAATTGGCCATTCCGGGGCTGCTTTTTCAATAATTTTATCGATATTTTCAATATGAGAAATCACTCCCTTAACTATTTGCCAAACAAAATTTGAGGTCTCAAGCCCGGGACCAAACTCTTTGATATTTTTTTCAACAATCTTTTCTAGGACTTCGGGTTTCTTTCCTTTAAAATCCCATTCATATAAACTTTGCATTGCGATAGAACGTGATAAATGTCTTGAAGCCATAATTAATTCAAGATTTTATATTTATACCTTAGCGAATCAAGGTTCTGTGAGCGAAGCTCACAGGTTCTTATTTTTTGGATAGATCTTCCATACTCAATGATTTTTCTTTTTTCTCTTCCTTCTCTTTTCCTGCTATCTCTTTTTCTTTCTTCTTTTTTTCCTTCTTGGTGAGTTTCTTCATTACATCAATTACTTCTTTTCCTTTATAAGAGCCGCAATTTTGACAAACAATATGGGGCAAGACGGGTTTGCCGCATTTTGGACAACGAGTTAATCTCGGTACCTCCAAATAAATGTGCATTCTTCTTTGATTTCTTCCGGATTTTGTCTTGTGTTGTTTTGGTACTGCCATAATAAATTAGCATAGCAAAATAACCAAAATTTTTCAACCCCTCACCATTTTTTATGGTTTTTATTTGTTCAAACTACTCTCTCGAAAAATGGCGAGGGGTCAAGAGACCTTAAAACTTTTTCTGTGAATCTTGCAAAAACCATATTTCCTCAGCATCTTTCGGTGAAGCTCGGTTGGATATCCTTTGTGTTGAGCAAAAAAATATTGAGGGTATTTTTTATGATAATTTATCATCATTTTATCTCTGGTTACTTTGGCTAAAATAGAAGCCGCAGCCACAGAAAAAACCTTCTCGTCGGCTTTGATAATTGATTTCAGGGGCAGGTTTAAATTTATCCCAAAATTCCCGTCAATCAGCAAAAAACTGCTTGTTGCAAAATTTGTCCGATCGGACGATTTTTGCAATAATCCCTTCTGAAATTTTTTCTCTAAATTTTTTACTGCTCTTTTTATCGCCAGTTTCGTTGCTTCTAAAATATTAATCCGGTCAATCACCTTCTCTCCCACTCGCCCAATCCCCCATTTAATCTGAGGATGCGCTGTTAAAATTTTATAAAGTTCTTCCCGTTTTTTTGGGGTAAGCTGTTTTGAATCTTTAACTCCTCGAAACCGAGTTTCTATAGAAACTCGGTTTCTATCGTATTTAAAACACACTGCCGTCGCCACTACCGGTCCTGCTAACGGTCCTCTTCCTACCTCATCCAACCCTACGACTATTTTATATCCCCTTCTCCACAATTTTCTTTCTTCATTAAAATTAGGATATTTCATTTCTCTATCTTAATTTTCAAGCATTATGAATGTTTTATTTCAATGACGTCTCCGTCTTGAATAATATAATCCTTGCCTTCGGTGCGGATTAAGCCTTTCTCTCGAGCATTGGCAAAGCCCTTGGCGCTTAAAAGATCTTTCCAGTTTATTACTTCAGCCTTAATAAAATGCTTTTCAAAATCGCTGTGAATAACTCCGCCGGCTTGGGGAGCTTTCTGGTTCTTTTTAATTGTCCAAGCCCTGGTTTCATCGGGCCCAGTAGTAAAAAAGGTCAGAAGATCTAATATCTCATAGGCTTTTTTAATTAAAATATCCAGTTCTGAATCCAAGGGAAGTCCCAAAGTTGATCTTTCTTCTTTGCTTAAACCAACTGCTTCAAATTCAATAAGAATATCTATTATTAAAAAGGGCCAGTTGTTTTTTTGAAATCCTTCTAATATTTCCTTGGGGACTCCTTCGTCTTTTCCGTTTAAGAGATAAATTCTTGGCTTCAAAGTAAGAAGCTGATACTGCTTTATAATTTTTAATTCATCCTCATTGAAACCCTGTTCAATCAAAACTTTTCCGTCTGTTAAAAACTGCTTGGCCCTATTCATAATTTCCAGCTCTTTTAAAATTTCTTTATTGCCGGTTTTGACGTCTTTTTCCAAATTATTTAATCTTTTTTCCACTGTTTCTAAATCTTTTAAAATAAGCTCAGTGTCTAAAATTTCCTTGTCAGCCAAAGGATTTATTTCCGGCCTGGTATTTATAATGTCTTTGGCAGAAAAAGCGCGCAGAACATAAACAATGGCGTCGGTTTCTCTGATGTTGGCTAAAAACTTATTTCCCAGCCCTTGTCCCTTGCTTGCGCCCGCTACCAAGCCGGCTATGTCAAAAAACTCAATCGTAGTATATATTTTTTTTAGGGAATTTGTTAAAAAAGCGAGTTGATTAACTCTTTCGTCGGGAACAGCCACTACCCCGACATTCGGATCAATGGTGCAAAAAGGATAATTAGCCGTATCAACCTGTTTTTTAGTTATAGTTTGGAAAAGCGTTGACTTGCCCACATTGGGCAAGCCGACAATGCCAATAGATAAAGTCATATAATTCCATATAATTATTAATTAACAATACTCTTTTTGAGGATAAATTTCAAATATCTCCTTGAATCTTTTTATCCTTTTAATATTATCTCTTTTTTTTAAAAAATAAAAATGGAAAATGCCTGATTTTTAAAGACATTGGGCCAGCCGGCTTCCCAATTTTTTCTATCTTACCACAAAATAAAAAAGCGGTTTTTAGCTAACCGCTTTCTCGCTGTTTTTTAATACCTGCCAGCAAAGAAAATCTATGTCGGAAAAAACTTTGGATTGAAAACGGTTCAACGGCTGGCCTAAAATCTCAATAAAACTATCAATCACTTTTTGCCGGTTTTCAATGGCTCCGGAAACAGAAAGCGCATAAATTGTTAAATCTGGAAAAGTAGAGGGCATCTCTTTAGTAATTTTATAATGGGCTTCGTATTCATCACCTTCAATAATTTGGTGGTCTTCAGCAATTGTCCCGACTGTTATAACCGGCAGTCGCAACATAGCTTGTCTGATTTTCTGAATATCCATTTTTTCCTCCATAGAAAATATTATTTTTTAATGTACAATTTTCCTGCTTTTCTAATTTTAATTTACCACCCTCACCGAAAAAGTCAAGCAAATGTTTTTATCTACTAGAGAAATTCCTCAAAGCTGATTCCTCGGAGATAAGCTCCTTGTTTTTGTTTTGGTATTATAATATAATAATATAATTATGAAGTTTACTCATCTTCATGTTCACTCTCACTACTCACTGTTAGATGGTCTGCCCAAGATTGATGAGCTTTTGGATTATGTTAAAGAATTGGGAATGGATTCAGTGGCTTTGACTGACCATGGGGTTTTATATGGAGCAGTAGAATTTTATAAAAAAGCCAAAGAAAGAGGAATAAAACCGATTATTGGCTGTGAGGTCTACGTTGCTTTTGAAAGAATGGAAAACAAAAGGCCCAATATAGATGACAAAAGATATCATTTGGTTTTATTAGTAAAAAATGAGCAGGGTTATAAAAATTTGGTTCAGCTTATTACAAAAGCCCACTTAGAGGGCTTTTATTATAAACCAAGAGTTGATGATGAACTTTTAGCAAAGCATTCTCAAGGTCTAATTGCTTTAAGCGGCTGCGTAGTGGGCAAAATTCCTCGTTTAATCCAGTCCAAAAAATTAGAAGAGGCAGAGAAATTATCTCTAAAATATCAAGAGATTTTCGGCAAAGATAATTTTTATCTGGAAATTCAAGAACATCCAAATATCCCAGAACAAAAAACTACCAACATCGGCTTAATTAATATCTCTAAAAAATATGGAATTCCTCTGGTAGCTACCAATGATACCCATTATTTAAAACCCGAAGATAAAGAGGCCCAGGATATTTTAATGTTAATTAATACTAATTCTGATAAAAACGACCCTGAACGTTTAACGATGAAAATAGATGATTTCTCTTTAAGAACGGCTCAAGAAATGTTTAAAACCTTCAAAGATATTCCTGAAGTAATTGAAAATACTCAAAAAATTTCCGGGCTTTGTAATTTTGATTTTGAACTCGGAAAAACCAAATTGCCCTATTTTGAAGTACCGGAGAACAAAACGCCAGATAAATATCTTGAAAAACTTTGCCAACAAGGTTTGAAAAACCGCTTTGGCGAAAATGCCAACCAAGAAGCAAGAGAACGGCTTAACTATGAATTATCTATTATTAAACAAACCGGTTTTACTTCTTATTTCTTAATAGTTCAGGATTTTGTTAATTGGGCGAAAGAACAAAGAATTGTCGTAGGTCCGGGCCGAGGTTCTGTCGGCGGTTCTCTGGTTGCCTATTTATTAAATATTACTAATATCGATCCTCTAAAAAATAATCTTATTTTTGAACGTTTTTTAAATCCTTCTCGCGTCAGTTTTCCTGATATTGACCTTGATTTTACAGACAGAAGAAGAAATGAAGTTATTGATTATGTCGCTCAAAAATATGGAAGGGATAAAGTTGCCCAGATTATTACTTTTGGAACAATGGCAGCCAGGGCTGTTATCAGGGATGTCGGTCGGGCCTTGAATTACCCTTACAGTTACTGCGACCAAATTGCCAAAATGATTCCTTTTGGATTTAATTTGGATCAGACATTAAAAAGAGTCGCTGAATTTCAAAATCTTTATCAAACAGATGAACAGGCGAAAAATTTAATTGATTTAGCAAAAAAACTGGAAGGGGTTGCCCGCCACGCCTCAACCCACGCCTGCGGCGTGGTAATATCAAACAAACCGCTTACTGATTTAATCCCTCTCCAGCATCCCACTCAAGATGATGAAAATATTGTAACCCAATATGAAATGCATTCGGTTGAGGACTTAGGATTGTTAAAAATGGATTTTCTTGGTTTGAAAAACTTGACAATTATTGAAGATACGTTATCCAGAATTTATGTAATTCACAACAAAAAAATTGACATTGAAAATATTCCTTTAGATAATAAAGAAACTTATAAGCTTTTACAAAAAGGAAATACAGTAGGCGTCTTTCAATTGGAAGGAGAAGGTATAACTAGATATTTAAAACAATTGAAACCAGGTGAATTTGAAGATATTATAGCAATGGCAGCTCTCTATAGACCGGGACCCATCCAGTTTATCCCGGATTACATTGCCAGAAAGCATAAAAAGCAAAAAATAGAATATTTACATCCAAAATTAAAGCCAATTTTAGAAAAAACCCAGGGAATTTGTATTTATCAAGAACAACTTATGCAGATAGCCCAGCAATTAGCGGGCTTCAGTTTAGCTGAGGCTGATATCTTGAGAAAGGCAATTGGCAAGAAAATAAAAAGTTTACTTTTGGAACAGGAAGAAAAGTTTATCCAAGGAATGATAAAAAATGAAATTAAAAAAGAAATCGCCCAGAGAATCTGGCAATGGATTTTGCCTTTCGCCGAGTATGGTTTTAATCGCAGTCATTCTTGCGCTTATGCCACAATCGCTTACCAGACTGCTTATTTGAAGGCCAATTTCCCGGTTGAGTTTATGGCATCTCTTTTAACTTCAGAAAAAGTTGATATTGAAAGGATAGCCATTTTAATTGAAGAATGCAAGAGAATGGGAATTGAGGTCTTAGCGCCAAATATTAATCAAAGTTTAAAAAACTTTACCGTTGTTCCAGGTGAAAATAAAATTCGGTTTGGGCTTTTGGCTATAAAAAATGTCGGTAAAAATATTATAGATGTAATTGTGAATGAGATTAAAAATAATGGTCCCTTTAAATCCATTGAAGATTTTATTCAAAGAGTTAATTCAAAGGATCTAAATAAAAAGTCGTTGGAAAGTTTAATTAAAACCGGGGCTTTTGATAAATTTGCAGAAAGAAATCAATTGCTGCATAATTTAGAAAGATTGTTAGAATGGGCGAAAGAGACCCAAAAAAACAAAGCAAACGGCCAAAAAGGACTGTTTGATAAAGCGAAGGGTGAAAATTTTAATAACAGTATTTATTTGAAACAAACCGTCCCTGCCACCACTTTTGAAAAACTAAGTTGGGAAAAAGAACTTTTAGGGCTTTATGTAAGCTCCCATCCGCTGGAAGACTACAAGAATGTTTTGAAGAAAAACGCTTTGTCGTTAGCAGAAATCAAAAATTACAATGGAAGAATTAGGGTTGGAGGAATTATTTCTGGGATTAAAAAAATTATTACCAGGACCAACAAAACAATGCTTTTTGTCAAATTGGAGGATTTAACAGACAAAACCGAAGTTGTTGTTTTCCCGGCTGTTATTGAAAGAAATCCAACTGCTTTTCAGGAAAATAAAATTGTCTTTGTTTCGGGTCGTCTTGACCACCGAGACAATGTTCCCAAAATAATAGCCGACCAAGTGGAGGAAATAGTAAACAAAACTTCTTAATAAAATGAACATAAATACTATTCGCCATTCTCTATCTCATATTTTGGCTTACGCGGTTCAGGAACTCTATCCAGGAGTGAAATTTAGTATTGGCCCGGCAATTGAAAACGGATTTTACTATGATTTTGACTTGCCAAAGAGCTTAGCTCCTGAAGATTTGCCAAGAATTGAAAAAAAGATGAGAGAATTAATCAAAAAGGATTTAAAATTTGTCAAAAAAAATATCTCCAAAGCAGAGGCAAAAAAAATATTCAAAGACCAGCCCTATAAATTAGAACTTATTAAAGAACTACCGGGCAAAATAGTAACAACCTACCAGAACGGTGAATTTATTGATTTATGTAAAGGACCCCATATTAAATCCACGAGAGAAATTAATCTTCAAGCTTTCAAGCTTACGAAAACAGCTGGCGCTTATTGGAAAGGGATAGAAACCAATCCAATGCTAACCAGAATTTATGGAATGGCTTTTGAAAATAAAAAAGAATTAGAAGAGTATCTAAAAACCCAAGAAGAAGCAGAAAAAAGAGACCATAGAAAATTAGGACAGAAATTAGAGTTATTTTTATTGGATGAAGAAATAGGAACGGGTCTTCCTATCTGGCTTCCAAAGGGCGCTATTCTCCGCCATATAATTGAAAATTATTTATATCAAGAATTAACAAAACAGGGTTATCAGTGGCTATACACTCCCCATATTGGAAAACTTGATTTATGGAAAAAATCCGGCCATTGGGAATTTTATAAAGAAAATCTTTACTCCCCTATTAAGATTGACGAAGAAGAATATTTATTAAAACCGATGAATTGCCCATTTCATGTTAAGGTTTATAATTCTAAAATCAGAAGTTATAAAGACCTGCCAATCAAACTTGCAGAACTGGGAACGGTTTACCGATACGAGAGATCTGGAACCTTGCATGGCTTAACTAGAGTCCGAGGATTTACTCAAGACGATGCCCATCTTATTTGCACGCCCGGACAAATGCCGGAAGAATTAGAAAAACTTGTTAAACAGGCCTTAAAAATGCTGGCTGATTTCGGCTTTAAAGATTATACTATTTATCTTTCTACCCGGCCTGAAAAATATGCCGGAACTGAAAAAGGATGGAAGAAAGCAACCGATACTTTGCAATATGTTCTCAAGAAACTTAAACTAAATTATGAAACCGATCCTGGCGGAGGCGTATTTTACGGACCTAAAATTGATATTAAAATCAAGGATTCTTTAGCCAGAGAATGGCAATGCACCACCATCCAGTTTGACTTTAATCTACCCGAAAGATTTAAGATGAAACATGTAAACGAAAAAGGCAAACAAGCTGAACCATATATGATCCATCGAGCCTTATTGGGTTCTTTAGAAAGATTCTTCGGGGTTTTGATAGAGCATTACGCCGGTGCATTTCCCGTCTGGCTCTCCCCTGTTCAAGCATGGGTTATTCCGGTTGGAAACGACCATAAAAAATATGCCCAAGAAGTTTATAATGCTTTATTCAATAACGACATTAGAATAGAAATAAAAGATGAAAACGAAACTGTCTCTAAAAAAATCAGAGAAGGAGAACTCCAAAAAATCCCTTATATTTTGGTTGTCGGCGATAAAGAAATAGCAAAGAAATCTGTTAGAATTAGAGAAAGAGGAAAAGGAGATATAGGGATGATGAATTTAGATAAATTTATTATATGGCTCAACTCTCTCAATCAACCAAAAAATTAATAAACCCATATCAACAATGGCACCAATCCCTTCAGTCAAAAGAAGGAAGAATTACTATTCATGTTGATGAAGTTGCTTCAAAAGTAGCGGCTTTTTATGAAAAACTAAGAGGAATTATTGACTGGAAAGAAGAACACCTGATGAGGAGGGCAGCAATTATCAGAAAATTAAAAAGGCATTTTGTAAATTGGGAATTAACTAATTTTAAAAACGAAATTGCCGAGCCTTTAGTTTTAGAACTTATCCGGGGGGGCCACTTTCCAAATGATAAGATTGAAGAAACAAAAATAGTCGAGGTCCAAAAGGTAATCAATAAATATATTTTTGTTTTCAAAAACAGCGTCACGGCGAAAAAAAGAAAAAGAAAGTTGCAGTTTTATAACTGGCTTTTAGAAATTGCTGCTTGTGAGATAGAAGAGACGCTTTGTCCCCTTAGAAAAGAAAGGGCGTTAATAGATTATATGTTTGAACTAATGAAAGAAAGAATCGTTTTAAGCGAAGGAGCCATTACCATAAAGAAAATGAAAGATGAAGAAAAAAATATTCAGATATATATTGCTGTCCAACAGGCACTTTTTAAATTAGATAAGCCAATTATAAGCTACAATCTTTTAAAATATAAATTTCCTCAATGGAAGAACGGTCCGACGAGAGAATGGCTTTTAGAAATAACTAAAAATATTTATATAATATGGGACGACATTAAAAAAGATTTATCTCATCCATTAGGAAAAAAATTTTATACTATCTGCGAAAAATACGACACCCCCTATTTGCTTTTAGGAGATGTTCTAACCGAAGAAAATCCCTTTGAAATCTCAAAAAAAATCTCAGAGCCAGAAGAGTTGGAAACTTTAATAAAAAAGGCCTACAAAAAAAGATTAAGCACTTTAAAGTCCCGGCTTTCTCGAGCTGCTTTTTATTCTACTCTTTCTATTTTACTTACCAACGCTTTTTCTCTTGTAATTTTGGAAATCCCTCTGGCAAAATTAATCACCGGCAGATTTATGCCGATCACAATATTAGTAGATATTCTCGGGCCCACTTTTTTAATGTTTCTCTTTGTGGCTACGATTAAATTGCCGTCTAAAAACAATCTGAACTTAGTAATTATGGAAACAATGAAAATTGTTTATGGGAAAGCTGATATCTACGAAATCAAAATTTCAAAAAAAAGAGGAATTATAACAAAATTTATTATTGGCTTGATTTATCTTTTTGGCGCTTGTGTTTCTTTAGGAATAATTTTTGGAATTTTTGAATTAGCTAAATTTCCTCCAACCTCAGTAATTATTAATATCATATTTGTCGCTTTAATTGCTTTTGCCGGTTTGGCAATCAAAAGAAGAGGAAAAGAGCTTACTATTGAAAAAAAGCCAGGGGGATTTTTAGGATTTTTGTCTGATATTTTCCTTCTTCCAATGGCTGAACTGGGAAGATGGTTATCAAATAAATGGAAGAAATATAATGCAATTGCCGCTTTCTTTAACGCTCTAATTGATATGCCATTTTGGGTTTTTGTGGAATTTTTAGAACAATGGAGAAATTTTTTGAAAGAAAAAAAAGAAGAAATACATTAATAAATAAATTTCTAATTTTTAATTTTTAATTTCTAATTAAAATTAGAATTAGTGAGAAGAAATTAGATGTATTTATGCCAAAATCAAGTAAATTTATTTTAATCCTGGCAGCAATGTGCTTAGGATTAAGCATTGGTCTGGTTAGCCTTGCCCAAACCACAGAGGTAAAGCTTGATGAAAGGGTTGAGCCAGAGGATTTAGAATTAAAAGAGCCTAAAATTTTACCAGACAGCCGGTTATATTTTATGAAAGAATGGAGCCGAGGAATTCAATCTTTCTTTACTTTTGGCCGACTTAAAAAAACGGAGTTAGAACAAAAATTTGCCAGTGAAAAATTAATGGAACTGAAAAAATTAGTGGAAGAAGGTAAGGTGAATCCAAAAGTATTAGAAAAGGCAACAGAAAAATATGAAAAAAGTTTAGAAAAAATCAAGGCCTTAGCGGAAAGGATTAAAGAAAAAGCAGGAGAAGATGAAAATGTAAGTAAGTTCTTGGATAAATTTACAAAGCATCAACTTTTGCATCAAAGAATTCTCCAAAAACTGGAAGAGCAGGTGCCAGAGGAGGTTTTCCAAAAAATAAAAGAAGCCAGAGAAAAACACCTTGAAAAATTTGGAGAAATAATGACAAAACTTGAAGACAGAACAGAAAAACTCAGGGAAAGATTAGAAAAGCAGATGGAAAACATAGAAGGAAGCAAATTCAAAAATTTCAAAAATTTAGAAATTCTCAAAGAACTTGAAGAAAAAATCCCAGAGCAGGCAAAAGAGGCAATTAGGCAAGCCCAAGAAAACGCTTTGAAAAAATTACAAGGAGATTTAGAAAAAATGGCAACCACAGACCAAGAAAGATTTAAGGAATACATTGAAAAAATATCAGGAGATAAAGAAAAGCAACTGGAGATTTTAGAAAATCTCAAGTTGCCGTTAAGAGAAAAAATAAATGCCAAATAGTTGAAAAGTAATAAAATTCTTCTTGTAAAATACTCAAAGGCTCCACCTAAAAAGTGGAGTTTTTGAGATTGAAAATGGTTAAAAACTTTGTTAAGATGAGTGGTATGAATTATTATATTGTCACCTTTGGTTGTCAGATAAACAAAGCGGATTCGGAGAAGATTGCTGGAGCGTTGGAGGAGCGTGGGTATAAACTAGCTCCTGAGATTAAAGAGGCGGATTTGGTTGTGGTTAATATGTGTTCGGTCAGGCAGTCGGCAGTTGATCGTGTCTATGGTCTCTTACCGAAATTTAAAAAATTCAAAATTCAAAATTCAAAATTCAAAATTTTACTAACTGGTTGTATATTGCAAAAAGATAAAAATAAATTCAGAAAAGTATTCAATGAAGTAGTTAATACTAAAGATCTAACTAAATCTATTGAACCGAAACATTCAAATGATTTTTCGGCTCTGGTGCCGATAATGAGGGGGTGCAATAATTTTTGCACTTATTGCGTTGTACCCCATACCAGAGGAAGAGAAACTTCAAGACCGACCGAGGAAATTGTTTGCGAAGTTAAAAAATTGATTAAAAACGGAGTAAAAGAAATTTGGTTATTAGGCCAAAACGTTAACAGTTATAAAAGTTCTCTTAAAGCGACTCCTGAAACAAGCGATCGCTTAAATTGTGAGTCAAAGAATGAAATAAACTTCCCTCAATTGCTTAAAAAGATTAATAATATTCCAGGGAAGTTTTGGATTAGGCTTACCTCTTCTCATCCAAAGGACTTTTCAAATGAATTGATTAAAGCAATGGCTGAATGCGAAAAAGTTACCGAATACTTAAACCTGCCAGTTCAGGCAGGTGATGATAAAATTTTAAAAGAAATGAACAGGCCTTATACTATTAAACAATATAAAAATTTAGTTAAAAAAATTAGAAAAAGAATCCCGAATATAAATCTTTCAACTGATGTAATTGTTGGTTTCCCCGGAGAAACAAAAAAACAATTTGAGAATACGGCAAAACTCTTTAAGGAAATTAAATACGACATAGCTTATATTAATAAATACTCTCCCAGAGTTGGAACAACAGCTGCTAAATTAAAGGACAATGTTTCCCCAAAAGAAAAAAAGCGAAGGGCAAAGGTCTTAACAGAAATTTTAAAAGAGACTGCTTTGGAAAATAATAAAAAATATATTGGGAAAATTATTGAGGTTTTACCCGCAGAATATAAAAAAGGTTTTTTGATTGGCAAGTCCTTTCATTATAAAACCGTAAAATTTGAAGGGAAGAAAAACCTAATCGGAAAACTCGTTAAAGTAAAAATTATTGACGCTCTACCCTGGGGCTTGAAAGGACAAATAATATGAAAAAACTTATTGTTATTTTAGGGCCAACTGCTTCGGGAAAAACGGATTTATCAATAAAATTGGCTAAAAAGTTTAATGGCGAAATTATCTCGGCCGATTCAAGGCAGGTTTATAAAAGAATGGATATTGGCACAAATAAAATAACCAAAAAAGAAATGCAGGGTGTTCCCCACTATCTTTTGGATGTGGCCTCGCCAAAAAGAAGATTTACTGTAGTTCAATATCAAAAATTGGCCCTGAAAGCGATTGAGAGAATCTATAAAAAAAACAAAATTCCGTTCTTGGTCGGCGGAACCGGTTTTTATATTCAAGCAATAGTTGACGGAATTGTTATCCCGAGAGTAAAACCAGACTGGAAGTTAAGGAAAAAATTGGAGAAAAAAAACACAAAAGAGCTTTTTTTAATGTTAAAAAAACTTGACCCGAACAGAACAAAAAATATTGATAAAAATAATCCCAGAAGATTAATCCGGGCTTTGGAAATTGTCAAAGAATTAGGGACTGTCCCTCCCCTGTCCCTTTCCGGTCCCCGGTTTGAGCTTTTAATGATTGGAGTTAAAAAAGAAAACCTGGAAGAAAGAATTAAAAAAAGATTATTAAAGAGACTAAAAATCGGCATGGTAGCCGAAGTTAATAATTTAAGAAAATCCTGTCTCTCTTGGAAACGACTAGAAGAATTTGGCTTGGAATACCGCTATATCGCCCAGTATCTCCAAAAGAAAATAAATTACGAAGAAATGATAGAGAAAATCCAAAAAGAAAGCGAACATTTTGCCAAACGCCAAATGACTTGGTTTAAACGTGAAAAACGAATTAAATGGGTTAAAACCTCTCAAGAAGCAGAAAAACTTGTCAAAAAGGAACTCGGTTCCTTATAAGGAACCGAGTTCCTTTTTTAGTATTTTTTGGACAATGTCGGGTTTGGCTCTGCCGCGGGTGGCGGCCATAATCTGGCCAACCAGGAACTGAAGGGCAGATTCTTTGCCTTTTTTATAATCCTCCACAGCTTTCTGATTTTTAAAAATAACATCTTTAATAATCTTCTCTAATTCCAATACATTTGAAACTTGAGTTAAGCCCTTTTCTTCAATAATATGGGAAGGATCGGCCCCTTTTAACATCTCGGGTAGTATTTGTTTAGCGATTTTACTGGAAATTTCTCCTTTATATATCATCTTTATCATCTCTGCAAAGTTTTCCGGGCTAATCTTCCCCTCTAATTCTTTTATTAAAACCTTACCGAATAAAGACCAAAAGTCCGTAATAATATAATTGGCGGCGAGATTGGTTAATTTTAAAAATTCCTGGTTTGAAATTTTTTCTTTTATTTCTGTTTCTTTTACCCCGTTAGAGGTTTGTCTTCTTTGTACCTTCATCTTGTCATTGTAACCTCTAACGGGGTTCACCCAGTTTATCAGCTCTGACATTACTTTTTCAAAATATTCGCCCAAATTTTTGTTAGAGATAAAAATTTTAACTACCTTTTCGTTTAAATTATATTCTTTAGCAAATCTCTCTCTTCTTTGTTGAGGCAATTCCGGAATCTCGGCTTTAATCTCTTGAATAAACCTTTTGTTTAAATGAAGGGTTGGTAAATCCGGCTCTGGGAAATATCTATAATCATAGGACTCTTCTTTTTTTCTTTGACTAACAGTTATCCCTTTTGCTTCGTTCCAGCCCCGCGTCTCCTGAATAACTTTTTTGTCCTCATTTAAAACTTCTGTTTGTCTTTTAATTTCATAATCAATCGCTTTCTCCACCGATCTAAATGAGTTTAAGTTTTTAATCTCAACTTTGGTCCCGAGTTTTTTGCTTTTACTTAAACTGATATTCACTTCCACCCTCATTTGCCCTTTCTCCATATCAGCATCAGAAACACCCAAATAACATAGAATTAACTGAAGTTCTTCGGCAAATATTCTCGCTTCTTTAGCTGAAGTTATATCAGGTTCGGTTACCAGCTCCATTAAAGGAATACCAGCCCTATTAAAATCAACCAAGGAGTAATCAACCCCTTCTGGGTGGATTAATTTGCCGGTATCTTCTTCCAAATGAACTCTGGTTATACGAATTTTTCTCCCGTCCATCTTTAAATAACCTTCTTTACAAAAAGGTTTATCGTATTGAGAAATTTGGTAACCCTTGGGCAAATCCGGATAAAAATAATTTTTCCTGTCAAATTTGGAAACTTCTGGAATTTGACAATTCAGGGCTAAACCAGTTTTTATAACTTTTCTTACTGCTTCTTTATTAATAACCGGGAGTGTTCCCGGATGGCCAAGACATATTGGACATATTTGAACGTTTGGATGACGTTCGTCTGAATCATTAACACAACCACAAAACATTTTTGACTTTGTTCTCAACTCTACGTGTATTTCCAACCCAATAATGGGATTATATTTCATGATTTTTGAAAATATTGTTTTAATTCTTGCTCTTTTTTTTGGATTTTTTCTTGGGTTTTCCTTCGGGCAAAATCATAGCTCCCCATATCAACCAAAAGATATTTTGAGATTAAAGGATAAATTTTTTGAACTAGTTTTATTTTTTTTTGTTCTATTTTTCGGTAATCCGGATGGCCTTCCGGGATAGTCCGAAGCTCTGTTTCCCAAAAAAATGACCTTAAATTTTGATATTGAATAAACTTGACCTTATGGGCTAATGTACAACAATATTGAGCAATATCTGGGTCAAATTTTTCTATTTTTTTAAACAACTCTTCAATTTTCTGAATTGCCCCAGTATATTCTTTGTCAAACCCTGCCTCTTTAAGTTCTTCCGGAATATCAAAACCATTATAGACATTAAATCTTTCCCTGTATTGAGTATGAATGCGATGGCGATGTAAATCCCGCCAGGCACCGATATTCATCACAATTTCAAACCTCAAATAAGTGTTTTCAAAAGCCCGAGGAATTTTATAATATTTAAATTTCCTGTCTTTTAAAACCTCCTGAAGAATTTTTTCTTTTTTTTCTTCGGAAAGACGTCTAATTTTCTGAAGAATGTTGTCAAATGATTCGTGGAGCTCTGGATAAAGCAAACCCGCTAATATTTTGTTTTCACCATCTTGGTCGTAATCAAATAATTTAACTGACGGCCCGGATGGTTCTATTTCTTTTTTCCAACCAATTTCTCCCAATCCTCTTTGGACTCTTTCTCCTCTTTCTGATAAATATTTTCTATATTGCCTGGAATCCTCGTTTTCTATTCTCCGTAAGAAGGCAGGGATAATTTTGTTTAATTCTTCAAAGGCTCTTTTTGCCGCCCACTTTATTTCTCCTAAATTATGGTCTAAAGACCTATTTATCAAATATTCAAATGCCTGACCATTACCAAAAAAGGAAATCTGGCTAAGGGTTGCTGCGGGTAAAAGTTTTCTAAGAACATCAAATGCTTTTGTTTTAAGCAAACTATCTTTTTCTTCGGGGTATTGTTTTTTTAAATGCTCAAAATATTTTTCCAAAAGCAAACTATAAATTTCAAAAAGATTATCCATCGCGCCTTTATACTCTCCGGTCAAGCCCATTTTCTTTAAATTTGGATCTGTATAATAACGATATTGGCCATTGACTTTGGTTGAATAATCAACATAACGGGTTGATTTTTCAATCGGAGCAATGCCAAGCCGCATATCTTCAAAATGTTTTATGGCAACTTGAGATAAGTCTGAATAGATAAGATGACTGCCTGCCATTTGGGCAATTGAGTCATCGCCAAATTGGGCAAGCCACTTGATATAAAATTCTCTTCCTTTTGGGTTAGAAAAAATCAGCTCAATTGGATATTTATGCAAAAAATCAATTAAGGCCCTCAAGGATTTCCCGTATTCGCTTTCTTCGTCAAGAAATGGTTTAATAAATTCATTCAGAAAAATCAATCGTAAATCTTCTTTGGCCCGGCTGGTTCTGGAACAAAGAGCGCCAATAACTTCCGGCGGCAGAAAAGTCACGGCAAAAACCGACTTATCCAGATTAGTAAAAAATGGCTTAATTAAATATCGTTCTTGTCCAGTCATAACTCTGATTTTATTTGTTCAAAAACCTGTTCAATTGATTTTTCACCGTCAATAATTTTAATATTTTCAAATCTTGAGGAAAGTTTTTCATACACCTGCCAAACCTTTGAAAGCTGTTCTCTCTTTTCAAAAAGAGTTTTTGGATCTCCCCTTTTTTCTATTCTCTCAATGCAAATTTCAGACCTAACTTTCAAAATAAAAGTAATATTAGGATAGAGAAAATCCTCATTCAATTTAATTATCTCTTCTAAATCAGCTCCGTGAGCTGTTCCATAGGCAAAAGAAGAAAAAAAATATCTATCAGAGATAACTATTCTCTCCCTTTTTAAAGCGGGGATAATAACTTTTTCTAAGTGCTCTTTTCTGTCCTGGGCATATAATTTTTGCAATTCCCAGGGATCTATTTCAATTTTTTCTGTGAGAATTTTTTTTATTTTTTTCCCGGCCTCCGAATCTTGCGTTGGTTCTTTTGTGGCAATTACTTCAAAATCTTGTTTAATTAAAAAATCTTTCAAAAGCGCTACTTGGGTGCTTTGCCCCGAACCATCCAAGCCCTCAATAACAATAAATTTTCCCGGATAGCTGTTTTTTATCATAAAAAATTATTTCAAGATTATATATTAATACCTTAGCGAATCAAGGTTCTAGCGGAGCGTTAGCGAGGCAGGTTCTTATTTATTGCTGGCTATATTTCTCTAATGTATTGTCAATCACAACCATCTTAACGCCGGCATTTTTGAATAATTCCAAAGATAGTTTATCAGCGTGGTATCTTTTCTGCGCCACTACCCTCTTTATGCCTACGCGCACTATTCTCATAGCGCAATTATAACAAGGAGTCATTTTACAATAAATTGTCGCTCCCTCAAGTTTTATTCCGTCTTTAGCGCACTGCAAAATAGCGTTTTCTTCGGCGTGCAACGTTCTCACGCAGTGTTGAGATTTATTCCCGTTCTCATCAATTACTGTCCTCATCATATGGCCAACTTCATCGCAATGCGGCTGGCCTGGCGGCGCCCCAACATAGCCTGTAGCTAAAATAGTATTGCCCAGGCTTACAATAACTGCGCCGCTACGACCTCGATTACAGGTCCCCCTTCTTCCTAACGGTTCTAATAAGCCCAAAAAATATTCATCCCAGGTCGGACGAATATGTTTGGATTGTTTCTTATCCATTTTTGGTAACATTTTTATAATTTAAGATTATATGTTTATACCTTAACGAATCAAGGTTCTCGAGCGAAGCGAAAGGTTCTTATAATAAAAAATTATTTTTCTATTTCTATGCCCATGTTTTTGGCAGTTCCCTCTATTATCTTCATTGCCTGGTCAATGTCTGCGGTATTTAAATCAGGCAGTTTCTTTTGGGCAATTTCTTTAAGTTGGACCCTGGTGATTTTGGCAACCTTTGTTTTGTTCGGAGTACCAGAACCTTTTTCAATTCCAGCTGCTTTTTTCAAAAGTTCAGAAGCAGGTGGTTGTTTTAATTTGAGAACATAAGTTCTGTCTTGATAAACTGTAATTTCAACCGGTGTTATAAAGCCCAACCGTCCTTTGGAGATGTCATTAAATTTCTGACAAAATTCTGCGATATTAACACCGTGCTGGGCTAAAGCCGGGCCGACCGGAGGGGCTGGCGTTGCCTGACCAGCCGGAATTTGAAGCTTGATTATTGTTTTGATTTTTTTCATTTTAAAGTTTTTTAATTTGTAAAGAGTCCAGTTCAACCGGCGTATCTCTGCCAAACATATTGACTAAAACCTTAATTTTTCCTCTCTCTTCATCAATTTCTGAAACTTTTCCATCAAAGTCCTTAAATGGTCCGTCAGTAATCTTCACCGAATCCCCTGCTTTTACCTCAATTTTATACTGCGGGGTCTCAACGCCCATTCTCTCTTTCAGTGTATTAATTTCCTCTAATGAAATGGGCATTGGAGTTGTACCAACACCGACAAAACCGGTTACGTTTGGAGTATTTCTAACAATATACCAGGAATCATCGGTTACAATCATTTCAACTAAAACATAACCCGGATAAATTTTCTCTTCAACCACTTTTCTCTTGCTGTTTTTAATTTTAATCTTTTTTTCTTTTGGCACTATCACATTGAAAATTTTATCTTCCATAGCCAATGATTCAATCCTTTGTTTAAGGCTTTTAGCAACAGCATCTTCATACCCAGAATAAGTGTGAATCACATACCAATTTTTTTTCTGAGATAGACGTTGTTTTGGCATAAATTACAATACGAGTTTGTTGAATATCGTGGCAAAAATAAAATCAAGCCCACCTAAAAATATGGCTACGGCAATTGAGACCCCGACTACAATTAAAGTGTATTTTATGGTCTCTCTTTTGGTAGGCCAATTAACTTTTTTCATCTCCAGGCGCACCTCTTTTAAAAATAGACTAATTTTTTGAGGGATATTGCTAAGTTTCATAATTATTAATAATAGCCAAAAACAGATTTAACGTCAACACCCCCCTTGACAGAAATTTTATAGTATGATACTCTATGGGTAGAGTTTACGAAGAAATTACAGAACTATATTTTAACCAGAAAAGAAAGGAGTATCACTATGGTCTTGCTGATTTCTATCTTATGTGAAGGGTTTAAGTTTGGGGACGATCGTGATGTGCCGACGAGACATTGCACATTCGCAAAGATTCTGACGGTGCCTTGGAAGAAAAACAAGGTATCAACATTCCAGAATACCGTTGAAGAAGAACTCCAGAAAACCCTACAAGAAGGGTTGAATAAATACGGAAAAATGTGGAGTGGTAAATATTTCATTCGGCCGGTATCGCACAGCATAACCCAACTCTAACTCACAACCAGTCCCTAAATGAGCAGGCTCTCTAGAGAAAAAATCTGGAGAGCTTTTTTATTGTCTCGGTTTTAATTCAATTTCTTCTTTAAGTAAATCAAATTTTACTATAAAATGTTCAAAAAATCCCTTTTGTCCTAAAATACCGAAACCGTGTTTTGCAATATTATAAGAAAAACCAACAATAGTTTTATAATCCCAACCGCCGATATTAAGAACAACTTCATGCAAAAATGCTTCTGCTCCGCCTCTCTCTTGAATTCCGCCAAATTCTTCTCTCAAACCTTTTTTTATATCCAAACCCAAATACTCGCCAATTTCTGCATCAAAAATACAAAAATCTGCGCCAGAATCTATTAGCGCAGAATATCGCACTTCCTCTCCTTTAATAGTAATCTTAAGTGGAATAATTGGTTTTAAAATTGAAGCTCCAAAATAATCTGACCTTTGAGGAAGTAACAGTTTATGATAAGAAAATTTCATAAAGAAAAACCGCCAACATAGGGTATAATTTTTGTCGGTACCCGAAAAAGAATGGGGTTTGGATATCCTTTTTGCTCAGCTTTTTTCATAACTTCTTTCACTGTCTTGCCACTGGCGACAACACTTCTCTGGTCTTTTTTTAGACCGACCCAAAGTCCTCTATATTTTTCACAAATTTTTGTCCAATCTATTGCCATATAATCTTAAAAGATAACATAAATTTGATAAATAAGCAAATTTATATGTCAAGGTTTTTAACTTCTTTGGCATAGGTCTGGATAAACTTTTTACGAGGCAGTACTTCTTCGCCCATTAGTTTATCAAAAATTCTATCTGCTTCTTTTGAATCCTCAAGAGTAACTTTTAATAAAATACGGTTTTCCGGATCCATAGCCGTAGACCATAACTCCTCTGGATTCATTTCTCCAAGACCTTTATAGCGCTGAATTAAAGGGTTGGTGATTTTGTCTTTTTTTAATAAATCCAACACTTTTTCTTTTCCATCCTCGGCATAGGCATATTCTAGTCGCTTCCCTGCCTGAATTTTATAAAGCGGGGGTTGGGCAATATAAAGATAACCCTTTTCAATAACTGGTTTAAAATAACGATAAAAAAAGGTCAGAAGCAAAGTTCGAATATGGTTGCCGTCTGTATCAGAATCGCACATAATGATTATCCGGTGATATCTTGCCTTATCAAGATTAAAATCCTCACCAATGGATGTTCCCAAGGCGATAATTAAAGCCCTAATTTCTTTTGAAGCTAAAATTCTATCAATTCTGGCTTTTTCAACGTTTAAAATTTTAC
>Ga0210017_1000544_pt1 | contig 32147 bp, 30 predicted proteins | sample CryGeyCG2014_020_FD_183966 | JGI IMG/M metagenome (GOLD analysis project Ga0210017, IMG submission 183966) | Groundwater microbial communities from aquifer - Crystal Geyser CG08_land_8/20/14_0.20 (SPAdes) (version 2) | ecosystem: Environmental > Aquatic > Deep subsurface > Groundwater | place... | reverse complement strand
GGGAAAACATGAGATAGAGATATACCTTGACAAGGCTTCCAGTCCTCTTGGGTTTTAATCCCTCTCAGACCGTAAAATAAGCCAACCAGATGTATAGAGTAGATTGTGATCCGTTCACGCAGCGGGACATCAACATACGCCGGGTGGAACTCCAAAAAACCTATCCAGACCAAAACTCCGATAATAGATAATGAGCCATACACCCATTTTTTTGTGGTCATTTTCCCTTCTCCCCTTTCTCTTTCCCATAATCCTCAATAGCTTTTTCAAATTCTTTCTGGAATTCTTCTGCCTTTTTTTCTTTCTCTTTTTCTTTTTTCTCAATCTCTTTTAGCTTTTCCTCGGCCGTTGCCACCCTGTCTATATGTTTTTGTTTCTGCTCCTTGGTTTTTGCAAATTCTGCTTCGTTCTCATTCCATGAGCGTTCAAACGTAACATCTTCTTTTTTCATTTCAATGTCGAGCTTGCTCTGCTGGGAAACCACATAAAAGAAGATTAGACCTAACACCGGACTCGTGAAGAGTAATATCTTGAAAAGGTTAGACATTCGACACCTCCTTTATTTGTTATTTTTTCGCCCATTACCTTTTTGACTTTTTTTCTCAAGCCACTCTTCAATATCACTATAACGAAACCTCAGGCATCTTCTTGAGATTTTCACTGCCGGAATTTTGTTTTTGAAGACCATTCCGTATACGCCCATCTTTGTGATCCCGAGTCTTTCAGCTACCTCTGCAACTTTGAGCAAGTTATCTATTTCCATTTTTTCACCTCCTTCTATAGTCTTAATGCATCCAGAAACGAATTTTTTTATCACCCTTCTACAAATTTAAAATTTCTTTGCCTTAATCCCTCGTATGTCAAAATCGCAGCTGTAGTTACTATATTCAGTGATTCAACCTCCGCTGCCATGGGGATATAAACCATTTCATCCATTAACTGTCTCTTTTCTTTGGATAGACCGCAGGCCTCGGTCCCGAATACAAAAACTGTGGGCTGAGTATAATCCACTTCTGTATAAAGTTTTTTACTTGCCGGGGATGTCCCTACAATTGTCTTGCCTTCTATTTTTAACGCTTCAATTAGTTTCCTAAAATCTCTCTCATAGGATATGTCAACGGAATTCTCATAGCCTACTGCAGATAGAAGCGCCTTTCTGTTCTTGTAGCTCACACTATTACTTGTAAAATATAATTTGCTCCCTGTAGCGCAGGCCAATCGTATTATCCCGCCTATATTTAGCGGTTTCCTGATGTTGTCAAAAACCAGATCAAACATCCCGGCATATTCGTTAAAGATGTTTTCGTTTAAATCAATAACTGGCCGGATTTTAATGAAGCATTCGTTAAACTCAAATGGTATCTTCATCCTCTGCAATAATAATTCGGCTCGCTCCATAATAAGCTTTTTCTCTAAGGTAGTCTGATCTTCTTTTGTCTCGGTGAAAGTTTTGGCAATCTTTTTAAGGAGAGAGTCTGAGGCTGTGGTTCTAGTTTGCTCATAGGGCCGCTCAATAGTGGAGATATGAGTTTTTGTAATGCCGCCAAGCATATCCCCAAACTGCTTTTGAGTCTTACCCGCCTTAATTCTTATCTCTTTTATCGTGTCCCAGAGTGCCATATAGTTTTAATTCCTCCTATCGCAAAATGTTGATACATTCATGCAAGCATCTCCCTGAGTGCATTTTGATAACAAAAATAGGCTATTTTGAGGCATTTTGAGGCATTTTGAGGAATAATAAAAAAGGGGTTTCAGTCCTCTAAGTGACTGTAACCCCTTGATTTTAAAGAGTGAGCCGTGCAGGATTCGAACCTGCGACCCGCTGATTAAGAGTCAGCTGCTCTACCAACTGAGCTAACGGCCCATTAACGACAGTTTTTAGGGATCAGGGATTAGGGGTTAGTTAACTACAAAAACTATTTTTTCTAATCCCCAACAACTAAAACCTAACAACTGCAAATTTTGCCATAGCAAAATTTGCTTGGCGCGCCTGAGAGGATTCGAACCTCCGACCCTCAGCTCCGGAGGCTGATGCTCTATCCATCTGAGCTACAGGCGCACTTTATAGCTAATAGTTCATCGTTCATGGCTCATTGTCAGCAATCAGCTATGAGCTATTAGCCATAAGCTAAATTGGGGTGAGTGAGGGGTATCGAACCCCCAACCCTTGGAGCCACAGTCCAATGCTCTACCATTGAGCTACACTCACCGATTTACAACAGTGCAAGTGAAAGTGTCAGTTAATAGTAAAACAAAAAAAACATTTTCAGTCAAATTCAACTGCACTGATAACTTACACTTCTCACTGCAAATTTTGCAACGCAAAATTTGCTTGGCGCGCCTGAAGGGATTCGAACCCCTGACCCACTGCTTAGAAGGCAGTTGCTCTATCCGACTGAGCTACAGGCGCACATATGGTCGGGGCGAGAGGATTCGAACCTCCGGCATCCTGCTCCCAAAGCAGGCGCGCTACCAGGCTGCGCTACGCCCCGAAAAATAAAAAAAGTTAGAAGTTAGGAATTAAAAGTTTTTAATTTCTATAATTTTTAACTTTTCACTTTAAACTCTAATACTTCAGAATTTCCAGATAATCAGCGATATCTTTCTCGTCTTCGCCTTTTGCATTCAGCTTTTTCTGTCTCAAGTCATTAACCGCCTTGCTTTTGCTGCCTTTATACAAGGGGTCCATTTCTATCGCCTTTGTTATGGCTAATGAGGCGTCCCCGTATCTGCCTTTCGCATTATAACAGAGCGCAAGCCCGTAATATGAAGGATAGAAATCCGTCATCCTCTTCAGCGCTTCCTTATACGCATTTATTGCCTCATCATATTTTCCAAGCCTGTAATATATCCTCCCAAGATTATTGTATGCCATCTCAGGCGTCCGATATAGGACATTAGAAAGCGCCTTATTATATGAAATAATTGCGTCATTAAACATTTTAGACCTTTCGTATGCAACACCGAGATTATTATGAGCCTCTGCAAAATCAGGGTCAACGCTTACAGCCTTCTGAAAGAAATCTATCGCCTTTGGAAAATCCTCAAATTTCAGCAGGTATATTATCCCGATTGCATTAAGCACTTCCTTGTTCTCGGGATTAAGCTCATAGGCTTTCTGAAACTCAATAAATGCCGGATTAACATTATTTTCATTAAGATATGAAACTCCGAGTTTATAATGTGCAGCCGCCTTCTGTGTGTTCTCTATGCTTGCCGTTGCACAGGAACCGATAAAAACAGCCATAATTAAAATCATCAGTTTTTTCATCGCCGCTATTTTACCATAAAACTCAACATAATTTTTCCAAGGCTTCTTTTGTAAGCTTATATGTTTCATCCCACATAAGATTTTTAACGTCAATCTCAAACCCGTCCTGAAGAAACCTCACCCTCTTGCCGATAATATTATACAGCCCGAGTATCTTTTCTCCCGCAGCCTTTGTATCTTTTGAAAAAATTACACGGACCCTTCCGTTTATCTCCGCAATATCTGTAATCAGCAGTTTCTTCGCCATTATTTTGAGCCTCATTACATCAAAAAGATTTTGAACCTCTGAAGGCATGCGCCCGAAACGGTCATTAAATTCTTCAATCAGGGCATCAAGGCCTTCACGGCTCTTTGCCGATGCTATCTTTCTGTAAATGCCCAACCTCAGCGTAACGTCTTCAATAAACTCCTCGGGAATAAATGCCGAGACTTTAAGGCTTATGCGAGGCTCTATCTCTTCTTCAATCTTTATCCCTCTTAGTTCGGAAACTGCGCTTTCAAGCATTTCTATATACATATCAAATCCCACTGCATGTATATGGCCGGACTGCTCATGGCCCAGCAGATTCCCTGTCCCCCGTATCTCAAGGTCTTTCACCGCAAGCCTGAAGCCTGCGCCGAGATAATTCATATCCTGAATAGCCTGAAGCCTTTTCTTTGCCTCATCCGTCAGGATATCTTCACCGGAGATAAGAAAATATGCGTAGGCCCTGACATTGCTTCTGCCGACCCGGCCCTTCAGTTGATAAAGGTCTGCGAGTCCAATCATGTCTGCCCTGTCTATGATTATCGTGTTTGCATCAGGTATATCAAGCCCGGAGCCTATGATGGTTGTTGAGACAAGGACGTCTATCTCTTTATTTATAAATCTCTGCATTATCCTTTCAAGCTCTTTCTCATGCATCTGCCCGTGCGCAACAGAAACCTTTGCATCCGGCACAAGCTGCCTGACGTGAGCAAAAACCTTTTCCATGTCATTAATCCTGTTATGTACAAAATATACCTGCCCTCCCCTATCAATCTCTCTTTCTATCGCACTCCGTATAAGCCCGTCATTGAATGCTGAGACTACGCCCTTTACCGCAAGCCTTTCCTCCGGCGGCGTCTCAATAAGGCTCATTCCTCTTATGCCTGACAGCGCCATATTAAGCGTCCTCGGTATCGGAGTTGCGCTAAGAGTCAGCACATCAACCCCCTTTTTAAGCTCTTTGATTTTCTCCTTCTGTGCAACGCCAAAACGGTGCTCTTCATCAATTATAAGCAGTCCGAGGTTATGAAAACCGATATCTTTCCTTAGCAGAGTGTGGGTTCCTATCAGGATGTCAATCTCTCCTTTTGCGGCTCTGCGGATAGTCTCTGTCTGCTCTTTTTTTGACTTGAATCTGCTCAGATAATCCACTGCAACAGGAAACGCAGAAAACCTCTGACTGAAGGTCCTGTAATGCTGGTCGCATAAGAGTGTCGTGGGAACGAGAACTGCAACCTGCCTGTTATCATAAACTGCCTTGAATGCCGCTCTCATGGCAACCTCTGTCTTTCCGTAACCTACATCTCCGCACAGAAGCCTGTCCATCGGCTCTTCCGACTCCATGGCAGCCTTAATCTCTTCAATGGCCTTTATCTGGTCGGGCGTTTCATCATAAAGGAAAAAATTATCAAATTCACTGTGCAGTTCTGAATCTGCGCTGAATGAAAACCCTCTTGCAACCTGTCTTTCCGCATAGAGTTTAAGGAGTTTCTCAGCCAGCTCTTTTATCCTCTTGCTTGCCTTCTCCTTAGTCTTCTGCCACGTCTTTCCCCCGAGCCTGTCTATCTTCGGAACAAGGCCCTCTTCAGCATGATACTTGCTTATCTTCTCTATCCCGTAAAGCGGAAGATAAAGCCTGTCGCCGCTAGAATACTCCAGAACCATGAGGTCGCCCTCATAGCCTTCTATTGTCTGCCTTACAAGACCCGTGAACCTTCCGATTCCATGGTCCCTGTGCACAATAAAATCTCCGGGAGACAGGTCCTCCAGCGACATAAGAAGCCCTGACACTTTTGATTTTTTTATCGGCCTGAATGCAGGCCTTTCGCCAAAGATTTCTTTTTCGGTAAGGATTAGAAATCCTGAAAGAAAAAATCCTGATGACAGCTCTCCGACAGTTATTGATATATTCCCTTCATATTCAGCGATGTTTTCTTTCGCAACAAGAGGAGCAATAACATCGTTATTCATAAAAATATCTCTCAGTCTCTCAGCCTGCCCTTTTGACGCCGCAGCCATAACCACCCTGTTATCCTTTGTTAATGCCTTAACTGCATCAGGAAGCTCATAAATGGATTTTCTCTCATTGTGGTATATGCCGCAGCCTCCCAGCGATAAAAGACCTGCATCAATAACTTTGCCTTCCTTCAAATCCCCCCTTCCCCCCTTTTCTAAAGGGGGGTGAGGGGGGATTACTGAATGTGGTATCGTTGAAAAAGAAAATTTTGAAAGCATAACGGCGCCTTCAGAAAAATCACATGGATGGTGAATGGAATCAGAGTAAAAACAATTTGCATCTTTAAATACTGAGAAGATGTTCCCGGCCTCTGAATGTTCCACTGAAGGCAGGACAGTGAATTCTTCAATCTTTCTTATTGATTTCTGTGTGCTTACATCAAACATCTTTATGGTCTCAATTACATCTCCGAAAAACTCTGCTCTCAGCGGATTTTCTCCTGTTGAAGGGAATATGTCAAAAAGCCACCCCCTGCGGCTGAACTCTCCGTGTTCAACAACTATCGGGACCTGTTTATATCCGAGATAAACTAACTTCTGCTCTAACACGTCTCTGCTGATTTCAAGAGGCTGCTTCAGTATCAGCGCGCTGTTTTCTAACTCGCTCACTCCCCAAAGCGGAGCCTTCGCTGCAGCATTTGACGTTACAACAGAAGCGCCGTATCTGAACCTGTAAACCACATCCGCCCTTTTTCCGCAGGCGTCAGGGCCGTCCGGCTCAGGGAGAAAGAAAAGGCCGTTCGTCTCATTCAGGTGAAGAACAGACCTGAAAAACAATATGTCCTTGTACAAAGCCTCTGCGGTTTCCTCTGTTGCCTCAACCATAATAAACGGCTTCTCCTGCATTGCAAAAAAAAGCGCCATGGAAGAGCCTGTGAGATTATAGATACGGGAGGAAGGAGGAATACTTTTTATTTTATCAGAAAATGATGTAAAGTTGTTAAGCATAGACATTCAGAATTTTATGAATAAACTATGATGGGGTTATAGGCAATGGTTTGTTCACTAAGCTCCCAGAAGCCGTTGATGTAAAAGGTCTTCGCAATTACGGCGCCCGTCAAGAACAGCATGAATGAAAACAGTTTTATCTCTGATTTCATATATAATGCGGTATGGTTTAAAAAATATTTCTCTGAAATCAAATATCCCCCACCGCTGCATTTCCGTCGGGTGATTGCCGCGCATAGGCATTGTTTCCAGAGAAGTCATTGCCTTTTGAATGTTGTCAAGCAGATGCTCTGCTTTCCCCTGCGAATCATTGATTGCAACGTACCTGTAGATTGAGAAGAGGTCATCTTGAGCAACACCTGTGATACGGACTTCGTATTTCACAGCTTCTCAGCAGTACGCACTTTCTTTTTTAATTCCGCAAACACCAGATGAATTGGTTTATGCCTGCCTTCAAGCATATCCTTTCGTCCCATTGCCAGCAGCTTCAGCATTGCCGTGCTTTCGCGGTCTTTCTCATATTCTTTTATGTCCTGAATTATTGCCCGAGCCTCTCCGTTTACGGTAACAACAACAGGATTGCCGGTTTCGGATATTTCGCTGATTATTTCTGACGCATGAGATTTGATATGGCTTATGGGCTTAACGGCTGTGCTTAGTTTCATCTTTCCCTCCTTATGACCCTAATTGAGTCTTTATTATAGTCTACCAGATTTCTATAAAAAATCAAAGAAGGTTCCGATAATAAATATTCTCTTACAGCTTTTTTATTTTCTCAATTAACTTTGTAGTAGATATGCCCTTGACATAGGGAAGGCTGCGGGTCTCCTTTGCAATGTCAGAGCCTACAATATCTTCTTTTTTCCAGTCTCCGCCCTTGACCAGGACATCGGGTTTGAGCAGTTTAATCAGTTCATAGGGCGTTTCTTCATCAAACAGGGTTACATAATCCACTATCTCAAGCGAAGACAAAATCTCCGCCCTATGGCCTTCTGGATTAATAGGCCTTCCGGGTTTTATCTTAGAAACAGATTTATCCGAATTCAAACCAATGGCAAGCACATCTCCGAGCGCCTTTGCATCCCTGAGATACCTTATATGTCCTATGTGCAGTATGTCAAAACAGCCGTTGGTAAAGACGATTTTTTTGCCGGCAGCCTGCGCCTCGTCAACAGCCTTCTTCAATTCATTCCGGTTTAGTATCTTTTTCACCCGAAAATACCTCTATTCAGTCATTGCCCTCTGCATCTCTTTGAGGCATGTGTGTTTCATCTGTAATGCCCGCCGCTTTAAGGCATTGTCTTCCCGCTGATAAACCTCACTATGTCATTATAAAAAGCAAAAGCAGTCAATGTAATTATAATTGCAAGCCCGATTTTCTGAGCTGTCATTATTACTTTCTCGCTCAACGGTTTTCGTCTTACTGCTTCAATGCCGAGAAACAGTATATGCCCTCCGTCAAGAACAGGAATCGGCAAAAGATTAAGCACGCCCAGATTTATACTTATCAAAGCCATAAATACAAAAAAGTTCATGGCGCCAAGAGACGCCTGCTGTCCGGCCATCTGAAATATCATTATAGGCCCGCCCAGTGTGTCAGCCGGAATAATCCTTTGTATAAGTTTAATAACCATAACAACTGTGAGAACGACCATATCCCACGTTCTCTTAACCCCTAATGACGCCGCCTTAAGAGGATTATATTTTTTTATTACATTGTTGCCTGCGGGACCTATGCCTATAAGCCCGATTTGTTTCTCCGTGCCGTCTGGATACTTGAAGGTCTTTTTTCCAGGGGTTACAGTCAATTCCAGAAAATTTTCATCCCGTTTTATTTTAAGTCTGAGAGGTTTTTCAGGGCTTCCATGTATTATCTCTGTCATATCATGCCAAGTTTTAATAGGAGCGCTGTCTATCTCAACAATTCTGTCGCCTTTCTTTATGCCGGCTTTTTCAGCAGCAGTGTTTTTCATCACCTCGCCAACCTCTGGATATAAAAGAGGCATAATGCCGATATCAATAACCTCTGTATTTTCACCAAATATGTTTTTGCCTGTTTTCTTTTCCGGAGTTACGGAAAGCTCAATAAGCCTGCCTTCTCTCTCTATTTTGAAAAGAAGCCTTTCACCGCGGCTTTTATTTACAGAGGCGTCAATGTCATCCCATCCGGATACAGTATTCCCGCTGACAGCCGCAATCCTATCTCCGGTCATAAGTCCAGCCGCGGCCGCAGGAGAATTCTCCATGACTTTTCCTACATAAGGCTTGGGCACAGGGACGCCTGAAAGAAATACGAAAAAAAAGATAGCAGCGGCAAAGAACAGATTAAACACAGGCCCTGCAAAAACTATCAGGAATCTTTTCCACACAGGCTGGTAATTATATGCAAACGGTTTATCCTCTTCTTTCATCTCGTCGCCGGACTCTTCTCCCAGCATCTTCACGTAGCCGCCGAGCGGAACTGCAGAAACAAGATATTCCGTGTCTCCGTATTTTCTGCCAATGAGTTTAGGGCCAAAACCAAGCGAGAATTTCAGAACCCTGACCCCAAGCTTCTTTGCAAAAAGGAAATGCCCGAGTTCATGCACAAATATCAAAATGCCCAACAATACTATCGCTGAAAGAACTGTCATCTTTATCTCCTTAAACGGTGAATCGCTTTCAGGTAAATCGGGGAATCGCAAAAAACCTATTCACCCATTCACCTATTCACCAAATGTTATTTTTCTAATTCAACTTTGCAATCATCGCCTTAGCCTTCTCTCTTGCCCACCTGTCAGCCTCTACAACAGCATCAACTTCTAAGGCTGATTTTCTATCATGCAGCTGCATCGTATTATTGATGACAACGGGAATCTCATTAAAACCTATTTCACTTTGCAGGAAGGCATTTACCGCAACTTCATTCGCAGCATTAAGCACAGCAGGCATTGTCCCTCCCTCCTTCATTGCCTCATAAGCATATAGAAGACAGGGAAAGCCTTCTGTATCAGGTTTCTGGAATGTGAGTTTGCCGACAGCGCTCAGGTCAAGAAACGGCATGGGGTCATCAAGCCTTTCAGGATATGAAAGCGCATAAGCAATGGGTCCCTTCATGTCAGGCACGGAAAGCTGCGCTATGCAGCTTCTGTCTTTCAGTTCAATCATTGAGTGAATTATGCTCTGCGGATGTATAAGCACATCTATCATATCAGGGGAGAAACCAAAGAGGCGGTGCGCCTCTATAACCTCAAGCCCTTTATTCATCAGCGTTGCGGAGTCTATCGTGATTTTCTTTCCCATATCCCAGTTAGGATGTTTCAGCGCATCTTTTATTGTAACCTTATTCAATTCGCTTCTGCTCTTGCCAAGAAACGGGCCTCCCGATGCTGTAATCACTATCCTCTTTACAGATTCCCTGCTCCGGCCTTCAATGCACTGGAATATTGCGCTGTGCTCGCTGTCCACAGGGATTATCTTTGCGCCGGACTTTACCGCATCCCGCATAACTATTTCTCCAGCCGCTGCAAGCGATTCCTTATTGGCAAGCCCGATTGTCTTTCCTGCCCTTACAGCAGAAAGAGTCGGAAGAAGACCTGCAAATCCTATTATTGCTGAAAGAACAAAATCAGCCTTATCATAAGATGCAGCCTCTGCAATGCCGCTGTCGCCCGAAAGCACCCTGATTCCAAGTTTCTTGCTGAGCTCCGATGCGGCCGCCTCATCAGCCACCGCCGCAATCTCCGGATTAAAGGCCCTAATTTGTTTTTCAAGCAGTTCTATATTATTTTTAGCGGTCAGCCCGACAATCTTAAACCTGTCACGGCATCTTGAGAGGACTTCAAGAGCGCTTCTACCAATGGAGCCTGTTGAGCCAAGAATCGTTACATGCTTCATTTTATTAATCCAAATATCACAGATATCCAATACAGCACAGGCCCTGCAAAGAGCATACTGTCAATCTTATCCAGTATGCCGCCGTGCCCCGGCACTATGCCGCTTGAGTCTTTCACGCCTGCGTCGCGTTTGAACATTGATTCCACAAGGTCGCCTATGATAGTCACAATTCCTATTAGCATCCCAAGAACAGCCGCTTGCGTCAAAGACAATGGAATAGAATTTACAACTGCAATTTTAAGGATAACGGCGCCGGCCGTGCCTCCTGCTATTGAGCCCACACCTCCTGCAATTGTCTTGTTCGGACTGACTTCTTCATATAGTCTTCTTTTGCCAATGCCCTTGCCTATATAATAAGCCAGACTGTCCGACGCCCACACACATCCGTAAAGGAATATTATCCACTCAGCTCCGTTTTCTCTAAGATAAAGCTGATACCCAAGCAGCCAGGGGATATATATTACGGCAGTTACCACAGACGAGGCGTCATGAAGCGCAGAAGAAGGATTGCGCCTTAAAAAAAGCCTCAAGGTAACAATTGCAAGAAATAAGAAAATAAATAAGTCTGCAGAAAAAGTCCCTAAAAAAAACATATGCAAAATTACCGCTGAACCAAAACCTATCCCGGCATATCTTAAGGCGCCTCTGACGTTATACATTGAATAAAATTCATACTGTGCGGCGGCGGCGGCAAGCAAAAGAAGAAAAAGAAAATATTCAGGCGCAAGTATTGTGATATATAAATAAATGAGAGGCAGTAAAATTGCGGCGATAATCAGTCTCTTTAAATGCATATCAGGACTTCACCCTCGCAGGGACAGCGCCGAATCTCCTTTCCCGCGTCTGGTAATCATTAAGCGCAGCCATAAACTCATCCTTTGTAAAATCAGGCCAGAGGGTCTCTGTAAAATAAAATTCAGAATAGGCGCCCTGCCAGAGCAGGAAATTACTCACACGCCTTTCGCCGCTCGTTCTTATTATAAGGTCGGGAGAAGGGATGCCGGCGGTGTCCAGGAAGGATTCAAAAAAATCCTCTGTAATATCATCAGGGTTTACATTTTCAGAAATAATTCTTTTAACTGCCCTTATAATCTCATTTCTTCCGCCGTAGCTCAATGCCGCCACAAGCGTCATCCCTGTGTTGGCTGCCGTTCTCTGCTCTGTTTCAGCAATAAGTTCCTGCACATTTTCCGGCAGCATCCATATCTCTCCTATGGCTTTAAAAACAATCTTCTTCTCCATAAATTCATTGAATTCATTCCTCAGATATATCTCAAGTATCTTCATCAGCGTCGTAACTTCGTCCTTGGGCCTCTGCCAGTTCTCAAGAGAAAAGGTATAAAGGGTCAACACCCTGACGCCTATTTCATTTGCCGCTGTAACAATCTCTTTTGCCCTTTCCGCTCCCCTTCTGTGTCCCTCTATCCTCGGAAAACCGCGCACCTCCGCCCACCTTCCGTTGCCATCCATTATCACTCCGACATGAGCCGGTATTTTATCGTATAGCAGCATTACCTCCCTTTAAGCGAGTAAATATAAAGCACTGTTCCAATAGGGTTTTCCCCTTTCAGAATATTCTTGAATTTTATCCCCAGCGCAGGCCTGTCAAGTATAATGATTCTGTTATCTGCGATTGTATAATCCAGGGCATTCCCCGGCATATCATCAATGATAGTCCTTTCCTCCATGTTAACTCCAGTCCACCATAGGCTTCTAATCTCTGATTTGCTGTATCCTAAGCCCTTCGCCATTCCGACCAGGGGGATTCTCTTTATAACCAGAATTTCCCTGTTCTGCATAGAAAGCCTGTCCTTTACCGCCCATTCTCCCCTCTCTATCATGATAGTTGGAGCCGCCCGTTTAAATGTTGTCTGAAAGCCTCCATAATCGCCTCTGCTGCGCCATACCCTTATGCCCTCATCATAAAGATTCAGATACCCTGTGTCATCGTATGCAAGCGTTAAATTTTTGCCGTCGGGCTCGCTTATAAAAGTAAAATCATAAATGTTCACACCCTTGGGAAGGCTTACACTGCCTCCTTTTTTAAATCCATTATCCCAGGCAACTTTAAAGACAGCGCCTTTATATCCTTCTCCCCGCTCATATCCCTGAGCAATAAGTTCATTTCCTATCCGCCTTAAGAAAACATCGCCTTCCCACAGCACGGAAAATTTACCATTCTTAAACTCATAGATGCGTGAAACCACCATATCATCCTTCATCAGGGTCAGGATAACCTCATCCTTGCCGTCCCGGTTTATGTCCAGCACATCCAGCCAGATATGGTCGTCTTTAACTGTGCCTTTAATCTCATAAAGACTGCTGAGGTCTCCGGCCGCGCCCGGCGCATACAGGCGTATATCGCTGCCTGTGCTCATCAAAAGCTCCGCCTTGCCGTCGCCGTCAATATCTCCGGCTGTAAGCAGCCTGACTCCAAAAGGCAGGTCCACAAAGGTTCTCACATCGCCTTTCTGAGGCCCGAAAAATTCTTCGCCAAACCTTAATTCTTTCATAAATGCAACAGCGACCCTTACCTCATCTTCGGCAAATCCCCCCTCGCCCCCCTTTGTTAAAGGGGGGATGGGGGGGGTATCCACCCATAACAGCCTGTGTTTCAGCATTGTATCTCCGGCTGCCTCCTTTGCAGACAGAATAAGAACAACATCTGCATTAAGCCTCTTTGCCTCAGCAATCACCTCTGAATCATTATCAGTCTCCATTGCCGTGTCAACAAGCTCAAACCTGCCGGTCTCCTTTAAGAGACGGTAATATGAGTCGCCGAGACTCCAGTCAACATTTTTGCCCTGATAGAAAAGCATTCTAACCCCTGTTTCTGAAATCCTTACTTTATCAGACACCTTGACGTCACCCGTAAGGATAAATGCCTTGGATGTATCATAGCCGACTTCCTTAACCTCAGCCTTTCCTATCACCGCCTCCAGCGTTCCTATAGGCGCCTTTGTGACAGGATGTAAAAACACGGCCCCTTCTCCGAATACAATAAATCTCATCCCCTTTTTTACATTTGAGCTTTCACCGATATTAATTACAGCTACGCCATTCATTACAGATACAACCTTGCCCTTCAGAGGCCTAAAATATGAAAGGACGTCATCACGCATCAGGCCGAGCGGGTCATCATCAGCGTAAGCATAAGCAGTGAACAGTGAACAGTGAACAGTGAACAGAGAGATAAGAGCAATAGCGCAGAAGCGCAGTAGCGCAGTAGTTAAAGATTTCTGCGCTGAAGACTGTTGTTCTATTGCTCTGCTGCTCTGTTGCTCTGACGACTGACAACTAACAACTGACAACTGTTTTATTTGCCTCATTTTGCCTCTCCAAAATTTACAGTAAATCCTACTCTTTTACTGCCGTTAAAATCAAATCTCTTCACAAATAAAAACGCCGTTCCCTGATATAATCTTTCAACGCCCCCTTCGGATAAAGAAACAGTCTCTATAGGATAATGCCACATTTCCACATCCTCATCAAAAGAGAATGCCGCTTTCATATTGAGGAATTTGTCTTTAATATAAAAACTCCTCATATCGCTGTGCGCCCCTTTATCCTTCATCAAAAGAGCTTTTCGCCCTGCATGAATAGAGGGGTACGGAGAACCTAAAAAAGAAATATTAAACTCTGTTGCAAATATGCCGCTATACCTTCCTTCAAGCAGATAGTCAACCCTTATCCCTGATTTTCTAAATAATACACTTTTATCAATCTTCACTTTATTGCCGGAAACAAGTCCCTCCCTTGAGAGCCTGACGCCTCCGCCGTCAATCCTCTCCAGAAGGTAAGGACTGCCTATAAAGTCGCCTCTCTCTTCGTATTCTGACTTCATCACTGCATCAAGTTCTATATTATAATCAAAAAAATGGTCCAGCAGCGACGCCCTTCTATAATTGTCATATATCAGATAGTCCAAGAGCCCCGATTCTTTAACCCCGAGCCGCTCGGGGTCATGAATTGTCTTCACAGCAGGCGAGTCATGCTGCGCCGTTTCCGAGATTCTGGAATGATATGCCTCGGGCCTGCGCGTAAGGACGTCAAGCAGATTGACCTGTTTCCCTTTTGATGAAAGCTCAATAAGCGCTCCGCTGTCTTCTGTAAAGAATGCAGTCATATCCCCTTTGCTTATGCATATATCCCTGAATCCGTCGCAGTCCAGGTCGCCTTCCTCTATAAATTCTTTGACCCCTTGACCCTTTAATACCTCCTCTGCCATTGCTTCGGCGTTAAGCAGGTGCCTGTATAATGCAGACCTCAGATGAGGCAGATAAAGGCCTCCGAATATGCCGTGCCAGTAGGCGTCATTGCACTGCCCTTTCCAGAGCTCATGCAATAAAGAGTCTGGAGTTAAGAGTTGAGAGTTAAGAGTTTTATCAGATTTTTGAATTTTGAACTTTGAATTTTGAATTTTGAATTTCTTTACTGCCTTATGCACCTTTCTGCTTATCCGGAGCATTCTCTTATGGATATGGTTTGATTCAGGATATTTCGTAAAAAAGGAACGCCATGCGCCTCCTCTCAGAAAATTCTTTGCCTTATCGCCGAATAACCCTTTCATTTCATTTAATGCGTATTCATAGTCCAATGCACCTTCCGGAGGCAGAGCCCATTCACCCATCTCTCTGTAAGACGCTGTGGGCAGATATACCCTTCCAACCGGATAAAATCCATCCTGATACTCGCTGAAGGTTGTGGTCTTTAGCCAGTCGGAATTATTTTCCAGCGCAGAGAAAAAACTTTCAAGCCAGCCGTCTTTATAACAATGGCTGAAGGTGTCAGGCCAGACTCCGAACTTCTCTCCGTCATCCGCCAGCGTCAAAAGAGGAGAACCTCCAGTCATAGAAATCTCTTTAAGATATGACATTACCTTGTCAACATCCTTGAATGGAATGCTGTATCTCAGTTCCTCGCTTCCGGGAAAAACCTTTACCATGAAACCGTTTTCCTCTGTAACATGGTAACCCAGAAGGTCTCTGTCATCAACCCCTGCGAGTTTGAAATGATAATCATCCACAGGGAGGTATTCAATGCCGGCATTTGATATACATTCCGGCATATGCGGCTCCCAGACTCTTTCCGCAAGCCACATCCCTCTGGGCGTATATCCAAACATATCTTTTATATAAGCAGTCATTTCTCTTATCTGCATAACCCTGTCAACTTCCGGCAGGCAGCAAAGAACAGGCTCGTAGAATCCTCCTGAAAGCAGTTCAATCCTTCCAGACTTTATTAGGGTAGTTAGCATATCAATCGCTTCGGGATGTTTCTTCTCTATCCATACCAGCAGATTCCCCGAATAATGCAGAACGAACTTTAATTTTGGATGTGCAGTAAGCATTTTTAGAAAAGGCAGATACGCCTTTTCGTAAGCATCCTCAAACACATAGTCAAAATTCCCCACAGGCTGATGGTTGTGAATGGAGAGTATAAGATAAACTTTTGGCATCAGAATTTAATATCCCTTACCTGCCGCTCTTATCCCGACCCGGCCGGGACTTTTGCAGAACATCTCATTTTTAATTTTACAATTATAACACATACAATTCTCTTAATATCTTAACCTATACCTCAGAAGATATAGAATCTGATAATATATAGCAGGCATGAAACTTATCTTCATAAAGAAAAACTTTCTGATTTACGGCGGGGCTGAGAATTATATGAAGACGCTCACTGACCGTTTCAGGGAGAAAGCCGACGTCCACATTATGTCAAGAAAGTGGACAGAAACACCTGGAATAACTTTTCACAAAATAAATTCAATCCAATTCAGTTCGTTTTTATCAATGCTTACATTCAACCTGAACGCCTGCCGCAAGATAAAAACCATTACTGCTGACTGCATCATAAGTTTTGAGCGCACAACCTGCCAGGACGTATACAGGGCTGGAGAAGGATGTCATGCAGAATGGCTCCAGCTCAGGAGAAAAATAGAACCGTGGTGGAAAAGATATACCTTTCTGATAAACCCGCTTCATATTGCGCTTCTGAGGCTTGAGAAAAAGGCATTCCATGACACAAGGCTCATCATCGCAAATTCAAACATGGTCAAATCCCAGATAATAAACCATTACGCAGTCTCTGAGAAAAAGATAAAGGTCCTCTATAACGGCGTGGACATAAAAAGATTCTCTCCGCTGAATGCAGAAACTTACAGAACCAATGTAAGAAAGGAACTCTCAATCAGCAAGGATGCAAAAGTTATTCTCTTTGTGGGTTCGGGTTTTGAGAGAAAAGGGCTCGGGACGCTTATCCGCGCCATGTCTCTTATAAAACGGAAAGAAACAAACATATTGCATAACAATACAAAGAAAAATGAAAATAATCCCCCCTCGCCCCCCTTTAGCAAAGGGGGAATGGGGGGATTTTCAAAAAAAGATATAAAGCTGATAGTTATCGGCAGGGGAAACATTAATAAATTCAAGTCCCTTGCAAAAAAATGCGGCAGCCATGAAAACGTGTTATTTCTTGGCGCTCAGAGCGAGGTGGAAAGGCTCTATGCGGCAGCCGATATATTCGCGCTCCCGACAATATACGACCCGTTCAGCAATGCGGTTCTGGAGGCCATGGCGTCGGGACTTCCTGTTATCACAACCAGGAACAACGGCGCAGCCGAATTGATACGGAACGGAGAGGAAGGCTTTATATTGAAAGACTTAACAGACTATAATGCTCTATCTGAAAAAATAGGCCAGGCGCTTTCCAACTGCAAAGCAATGGGATATAAGGCAAGACTCACGGCAGAAAAATATCCTATTGAAAAAACAGCGGAAGAATTTATGAAAATCATATCAGAGCTAATATCTGTCCAAAACAGGCATTGAAAGGCTTGATAGCATCGGATTTCGAAATTCCCATTTAAACCCTCCATATTACTAATCCCTTAACTTTCATTTTTATCCCGAGCTGCTCGGGACAAATATCATCAGCCACATAAACTTAGAATATTCATCCAGGACTCTCGCCCTGTCTCTTTCCCTTTTCCACCACTCCTCAAATCTAAACCAGCTCTCCCCGGCAGGCGCGCTTATTATCTTTATCTTATCACCCATGAACTTCTTAAATATTTTCAAGGCCCTTCTGCTGTGATAAGGAGAAGTAACAATTATGCATGATTTATAGCCGTATTTATCCATGAGCTCTTTCGTATATATCGCATCTTCTACCGTAGTTTTTGATTTATCCGCAAGCAGGATTGCGCTCTTTGGCACGCCGAGATGCACGGCATGTTCCTGCATCAATGACGCCCAGGTATATTTCCAGACAAGCGGCCCGCCTGTCAGTATAATCCTATCCTTTCTTGCCCATCCTTCTTTGAAAAGTTTTACCCCGTGCTCAACCCTCTCTGTTTCTTCGCCTGCAAGCACAACTATGACGTCTGCCGGCTTAAGTTCATCCTTGTAATACAGGTATTTCCCTGCCTTCTCAAGAATAATCCCATGTCCAAGATATAAAACACCAAGCAGAACAACAAATATAATCAAGACTTTAAAGCACCTAAACATTTCCCCTCCTCACATACCGCATAACAAGTTATTTCCCAATCTTCTTTTGTCTATATGTCACGGTGCACAGTGTTAATCTCAACAGGATGGCCTTTTAAAAGCGCTGCTATTTTTTCGGTTATTGCAGGAGAACGATGCCGTCCGCCTGTGCATCCGATACCGACAGTAAGATACGCCTTGCCCTCTTTTATATAAAGCGGGATGAGGAAATCAAGAAGCCCTTTCAGCCTCTTGATAAATTCTTTTGTCTGAGGCCTCTCAAAAATAAATTTTTTAACAGGAGGGTCTATCCCCCGCATCTCCTTAAGTTCAGGTATGAAATTTGGATTTGGAATAAATCTTACATCAAAGAGAAGGTCAATGTTCTGGGGAACGCCAAATTTATACCCGAAAGATATAAATGTTAATGACATAGCTTTGGACTTTTTGATATTGCCGTATAATGAAGTAATCAGCTGCCTCAATTGATGAGGCGTGTAAGACGACGTATCTATAATCCTGTCAGCCTCTTTTCTGAGAGGCTGAAGCATATCCTTTTCTTTCTCTATTGACATATCAATGTCAGCGCTGCCAAAAAACAGGGGATGGGGCCTTCTCGTCTCTTTGAATCTCCGGGCAAGGACGCCTTTCTCCGCCTCAAGGAATACAACCTCTGTCCTGTATTTTTTCTTCAAGAGCAGCAGAACAGAATCCATATTAGAGAGAAAGGCCTGCTCTCTTATGTCAATGCCTATTCCTATCTTTGCTATATTGTCCTTCTTCGCCAGCCTGGCGGCAAATAAATTAATAAGCGTGACGGGAAGGTTATCAACACAAAAGAAACCGCTGTCCTCCAGCGCCCTTAAGGCAACAGTTTTACCCGAGCCTGAAAGACCGGTAATTATAACTATTGTCGGTTTCAATTTCTATACAGGATGCAGGATACCCCCCTTTAATTCCCCCCTTACTAAGGGGGGATAGAGGGGGGTTGCATCGTGCATCTTGTATCCTGCATCATTTCTCATTTCACCGGCTCTATAAGCCCGAAGTTTCCATCCCGCCTGCGGTACACAACATTGATATTTCCGCTCGCCTCATTGGTGAAAACAAAAAAATCCTTGTCAATGAGTTCCATCTGCATTACCGCCTCATCCGGCCCCATGGGTTTCATGTCAAACCGCTTCTTCTTTATAATCACGCCTGTTTCCTGCGGCGCTTCCTGTGAGGTTCCCTCTGCATTCTTCCCCTCGCCTTTTCTGTGGGATACAAGTTTTTCCTTATATTTCTTTACCTGCTTCTCAAGTTTTTCAACCACTTCATCTATTGAAGAATAGATTTCAGCGGTGACTCCCTCTGCCTGTATCATCACGCCGTTTGCCTTTAGAAGCACCTCCGCCTTATGCCTGTATTTTTCTATGCTGAGGGTCACAACAGCCTCGGTGATATTTGAAAAATACCTCTCAAACTTTTTAATCTTCTCTTCCGCATAATTTTTCAGCGCTGGAGTTAGCTCCAGATGCCTTCCATTGACTATGATGTTCATAATTCCCTCCTTTTAGTCTATTCTCTTTCTCTGGTTCTGAGACGGCACTTTAAGCGCTTCTCTGTATTTTGCAACAGTCCTCCTCGCTATTGTTATGTTATGGCTTTTAAGCAGCTCTGCAATATGCTGGTCGCTAAAGGGTTTCCTATGATACTCCTCTGATACTATCTTCTTTATCATATCTTTCACAGAAGTAGAGGAGACCGAGCCGGTATCGCTATGCAGGGCGCTGCTAAAAAAAAACTTCAAACAGAAAACACCATGACTGCAGGACAGATACTTATTGGATGTAACCCTGCTGATAGTGCTTTCGTGCAGACTGAGTTCCTCCGCAACATCTTTGAGGTTCATAGGCTTCATATCCCGGGCGCCGCCGTCAAAAAAACCGCGTTGAAAATTAATTATGCTCTCTGTCACCCTGTATATTGTCCTATTTCTTTGGTCCAGGCTTTTTAACAGCCACGAGGCTGAGCGCAATTTTTCATCAAGAAACTGCCTTTCCTCTTTTGAAAAAGAATCCTTCTGAAGCAGGAGTTTTTTATAGTAGCTGTTTATTCTCAGCTTCGGCAGTCTTTCTTCATTCAGAACAATCTGATAGCCGTCATCAGTCTTAACCACAAATACATCGGGGATAACATAATCGGTATTCGCGCTAAAAAAATTCCTTGCAGGTCTCGGCTCCAAACTTTCAACAACCTTAACAGCAGCAGCCACTTCATCAAGCGAAGCGCTGCACAGCCGGGCTATCTGTTTATAGTTTTTCTTTCTAAGCTCCTCCATATTGTTCACAATAATTTTCCCTGCAAGACTTTCTTCAAGTCCGAGCAGCTTCAACTGCAATATCATGCATTCCTTAAGGTCCCTTGCGCCTATGCCCGGCGGGTCAAAGCTCTGTACGACGTCAACAGCCTTCCTCACGTTAATAATATCCTCATTTGCAGTTTCTGCTATTTCTTCATCCGAGGCTGTGAGATAGCCGTTCTCATCTATATTGCCTATCACAACCTCCCCTATACGCCTGATGTCCTCATCCGCAACTGATAACTGCAATTGCCACAAAAGATGGTCATAGATATCAGGAGTTTTGCTTGCAAATTGTTCAAAAGAAACAGGGGTATTCGTTCCCTGCCCAAAATATCCCAGGTCTCTTCCATCACTGCTTCTCTCTTCAAAATATTCACTGCCGGTAAAGGCGGCTGCATCTGATATCATCTTTTCCAGGGGAGACTCTGCATCGTCTCCTGGCAGCCCGGAGTCAGCTTCCGCAGTCTCTCTCTCTTCTCCTGCAAGTTCTTCATCTGTATTTTCCTGTATATCTTCCAGAAACGGATTCTCAACGAGTTCCTGCTCAAGAGTTTGCGACAGCTCAAACTGGGGCATCTGCAAAAGCCTTATTGCAAGTTGGAGCTGCGGGGTAAGAATAAGCTTATGAGAAAGCCTAAGACTTAATTTATGTTCAAGCGCCATTTACAATTTACTCCGTAAATTCAAATTCTAAATCCTAAATCCTGAATAATATATAATTTTTTTGTTTAGAATTTCGCTCTTAGAATTTAGAGTTTTCATAATTTAAATTCGTCTCCAAGATATGCATCTTTTACCTGCGGGTTAGCAATTATCGCTTCAGGCGCGCCCTCTGTAAGCACTTCACCGTTATTTATTATGTATGCCCTATCTGTTATTGAAAGCGTATCCCTTACATTATGGTCTGTTATAAGTATGCCGAGACCTTTATTTTTAAGATAGGTCAGCATTTTTTTAAGCTCTATTATCGCAATCGGGTCAATCCCGGTAAATGGTTCATCAAAAAGTATAAATGTCGGCTTCAGAGCAAGCGCCCTTGCTATCTCTGTCCTTCTTCTCTCCCCGCCTGAAAGCCTGTAACCATTCCTGTCTGCAAACCCTCTGAGATTGAATTCATCAAGAAGCTCCTCCACCATGACGGCAATATCTGCGCCGGAATAGCCTTTTATCTCAAGCACAGCTCTCAGATTATCTTTTACCGTAAGCTTTCTGAATATGGACGGTTCCTGCGGGAGATAGCTTATTCCCCTCATGGCCTTCTTATACATCGGGAGCTGTCCGATATCCTCGCCGTCCAGGGAAATACTGCCGTTCTCAGGCTTTATCATTCCAACAATCATATAAAAAGTTGTTGTCTTACCTGCTCCGTTTGGACCGAGCAGGCCGACAATCTCGCCTGTGGTTACGTATAAGCTGAGATTTCTTACAACACATCTTTTCCCGTAGTTCTTTGTGATGTCCTTTACTTCAAGAATATGCATTTACTTTCCTTTTTTATTTTCAAGCAGCACCCTGCTGTTCTCCACAAAAGAACGGTCTTCTTTCATCCAGTATGTCATCTTTGTCCCGGTAACAATATCGCCTTTCTGCACTGCCTTCGGCTCGCCGGTAAAGATAATCTTTTCCTCATCCGCAAAATAATGCGCAACCTTTGATGTAACAACCAGGTCTTTCTTAACAAGCTTCACGCTGCCCTCTGCCACTATTTTTGTCACATTGCCGGTCCCTTCCGCATAATAAACAAGCATTTTATCGGAGTAAAGCGTCATGTTTTCAGTCTTTGCAACAACAGAGCCTTCAAAAAGGGCGGTGCGAGCATTATTGTCCGACAAGAGTGTCTTTGAAGTTAGTATTATCGGCCCTTTTACCTCGCCTACCGGCGCCTTAGCCGATTCTTTTGTCTCTCCAGCTTTATCCTCTCCTTTCGGCGGATTCGCAGAGGCGCAAGTAAACACATCGGTTGCCATAATGAGAAAAACAAAAAAACTAACGGTAAAAAGTTGCCTTAACATTTTTCAGTATCCTCACTTTCTGTTCTGAATCAGCCTCCATGCCGACTCCTTCAACATTAAATTTCTTGCTCTCAATCTTCACAGCCTCTTTCGTCTTAATCTCCCCCTTAGACTGGTTCCACTCCACAGATTCGGTTATAATTGTATATCCCTTTGAGACCGCCTTTATCTTCCCGTTCAGAGTCAGGTCTCTGCTTTCCATATTATAAAATCCCTCCGGCGAGTATATTGTCATGTCTTTATTTTCAACCCGCAAAACTACATCATTAAGCTTTACCCTGTCACTGCCTTCGGTAATATCCGCCCGGCTGGCCTTGAGCGTCCAGATACTGGTTCCATTTTTTTTATGGATAATTTTCAACCCCTCTAAAAAAGAGCCTCCTTTGAGCAGCAGAGCCTTATCCAGTTCCCTGTTATTGCCTAAAAAAAGAAACACAAGAGAGAGCGAAAGCAGAGAAAAAATCAGAAATATTTTCTTTTTCATAGTTAAATTTTATCACAGAGGCAGCGCCATGTAAAGCAAAAAGCATACCCACTTTTGAGATTCCCGCTGTAAGAATCAAATTATGGAGCGGGCGACGGGATTTGAACCCGCGACCTTCAGCTTGGGAAGCTGACACTCTACCACTGAGTTACACCCGCAGCCTGATGAATTATAACATTTCCCCTTCATAAAATTGTAACAGCTTTGAGTTATCTCAGCGTTATAGATATGCGGTATCCGGCGGGCGTTCTTCAAAAGAAATGCCACGGGCTTTTCGGCTTCCCGCAGCAGATAAGAAAGTGGCTGTCGTTTCTGTACAGCGAGCATTGAATGCATTATGCTATTATGACGCAAATAGTATGAATCTGCCTGTGAGGTAGATTATATGTCACATAACAATCAGACAAGGAATCTAATGGCACACGCTATTTAATCAAATATTCTTAACCAGCGCTTTTCGCATTACCTCAACGGGCGCTTTTCTGCCTGTCCATAATTCAAACGCAAAAGCGCCCTGCCACAAGAGCATACCGAGCCCGTTAAGGGTTTTACACCCCTTCTTTGAAGCCTTTTGAAGCAAAGGAGTGTTTTTATAAATCAAATCGCAGACAACATGCCGCGGTTTCAGAAGATTTATATCAACTGGCAGCGGGTCGCCTTTTTTCAATCCAAGCGGCGTGGCATTTATTATTATGTCAATGTCTTTTAGCTGACTGCTGATAGCTGACTGCTGATAGCTGAATACATTCCCTTTAATCTTTTTCAAAGCACTGATTAGTTTCCCTGCCTTCTTCCTGTCTATGTCATACAAAAACAATTTGGATGCGCTCCGGCAAAGATAATATCCTATTGCCCGCGACGCCCCGCCCGCGCCAAGTATAAGAACGTTCTTATCTTTTACAGATATGCGAGCCTCGGATAATAACTTCATAAAGCCTCTGCCGTCAGTGTTATAACCAATAAGTTTATCTCCGCCTGAGGCGGACTGATTTACTATCGTATTAACGGCGCCTATGAAAGCTGCCTCTTTGTCAACTTTGTCAAGGAATGGAATCACCTTTTCCTTGTGGGGCACAGTCACATTTACACCCGTGAGATTAAGCGCCCTCACTGCCTTTACCGCATCCTTTAAGAGTTCCGGCTTAACAGGGAATGTCAGATAACAACAGTCAAGCCCGAGATGCTTAAATGCCGCATTGTGCATTGCAGGCGAAAGGCTGTGCTCAACAGGCCAGCCAAGCAAACCAAGCGCCTTTGTCTTCCCGCTTATTCTCAGCATACATCCTCCATTCCTTTCATAAGGCCCTCCGGCGTGGAATCTATCACCTTAACTTTTATGCCAAGGGCATTTTCAATATCATCCTTTGAGGTGTCATCCAGCAGTATATCCTCTCCTTCTCTCAGAACAGTATGAGGGACAAACAGATAGTCGCAGCCGTCTGTCTTATCGGATAAGGCCCTTATAATATCCCTTCCTGTCAAAAGTCCGGCAACTGTTATTGCCTTGCCAAAAAAAGTATTTTCCACAGCGATAACATTTATGTTTATGCCTTCTTTTTCAAACAGCCTGTCTGTAAATTTCTTGAGATACGGATAAAACGATGTCCCTGTAAAAGTAAGAAATTTCTTTTCCCGCTGACGGCTGACAGCCGATAGCTGGCGGCTGATTCTTTTTGTCTGCGACATGAACAGCGGAACCATCCCAATGCCGTTTTCTATCTGCGGCAGTTCTCCATATTCGCTTAATGCAGGGAAACTAACTCCTCCTTTTATGTACAACTCGTCTGCGCCGTAAACAACAGAGACCCCGTGTTTCTTCCTGAACCGTTTCTGAAAAGAGTCAATGATATCCAGCGCCCTTGCTGCATCCTCTTTTTCAACAGGTTTTATCGTCTGTTTCCTGTGCATAGTAATGCCGACAGGAACGACAGCAATGGAAGATACGTATGGATAGAACCCATAAAGGTCCCTTATTGTTCTCTGAAGCTCCTTGTCATCATTGTATCCGGGACACAGCACAATCTGGACATGCATCCTTATTTTGTTTTCTTTAAAGAACTTCAACTCCTTCAGGACGTCTCCCGCCTTAAGATTTCCAAGCAGCGTATTGCGGATGACTTTATTGGTTGAATGCACGGATATGTAAAGCGGACTCAGCCGCTGCTGCGCAATCCTTTTCTTGTCCTGCGCGCTGAGATTTGTGAGAGTCATATAATTGCCGTAAAGGAAAGACATCCTGTAGTCTTCATCTTTTATATAAAGAGATTTCCTCAGTCCCTTAGGAAGCTGGGAGACAAAACAAAATATGCAGTTATTAACGCATCTCTTTATCTTGAACGGCTTAAGTGTAATGCCAATGTCTCCGGCTTCTTTCGGCATGACTTTTAAAGACATTTTTTTGCCCTTTCTCACAGCAGCGATATTGAGTTCAGGTTCGTTCCTATAAAACATAAAGTCTATAGCGTCGTTAAGCCTGTGCCCGTTTATTGAAAGGAGCAAATCTCCGGGCAGAAGTCCTTCTGTCTCCGCAGCGCTTCCCGGCATAATTGCCTCTATTTCAACTCCGTATTTATTCTGCATTTGTCAATCTAAACCCTCTGTATATATAGTGCAGGCCCGAAATAATTGTCAGCGCCGCCGTCAGCCATATAAGCGCATTCTGGACGTCGGGAAGGAAGCCTGCGTTTATTTTGAGAAGCACATAGCATAAAAGCGCCAACTGCATAGCTATGGCAGCCTTGCCCGTTACCGTCGGCTTTACATTTGATATATGCGTTATCAGATAAACAAGCACCCATCCTATTACCACGATAACATCCCTGCTTATCACTGTTATCGCAAGCCACTTAGGCAGCCAGCCGTTGATAGAAAATATTATAAAAGATGTAACAAGAAGGAATTTGTCCGCAAGGGGGTCCAGAAATGTTCCAAGCTCCGTCTTTTGATTGGTAAGCCTGGCAATAAATCCGTCAAGGGCATCCGTTAATGCAGCAGCAATAAACATATACAGCGCATAATCATATCTTTTATATATGACTGCTATTGTAAAAAGAGGGATTATTACTATTCTTGCTATTGTAAGCGAATTAGGAAGATTCAGAACTCTCACAGCTGCCCCCACTTCAGTGTCAGTATTCAGTGCCAGTATTCAGTGTCAGTGAACTGTGTCGGTTACTGACACAGACACTAACCACTGACACTCATTTATGGAATATTAAAAGGTATTGTCCGGAACTTCAATTTCAATCCGAGTTTATTATAACACCTATTCCCAGTCTTTCCATTTTTTTTATTTACAAACGATAACAATGCGGCTGCATGACAGTTCTCCACAGAAAACCCATTGGCAAGAGAATCTCTAAACGCAGACTTCAAGTTCACCAGCGCGGAAGAAAGCCTGCCCCTTAAAAATTCTATCTCGCCCATGCCGAGTTTGCAGTATATAATTCCTCTGGGGTCTTTTGTCTTTCTGAAAAATCCATAAGATTGTCTGAAATAATCCATTGCCTTATCAAGTTTGCCAAGCATGGTGTATGTCTTGCCGAGACTCCAGAGGGTATATGAAAAACTTACAATATCGCCTATCTTTCTGTAAAGAATCTCTGCCTTTCTGAAATGCAAGAGAGCGCCTGAATAATCAGCCTTCATCCTCAAAGCATTCCCCATACCGCAGTGAGAATATGCAATTCCGAATGTATCCTTTAATTCAGAAAATAATTTATTGGCAGCAGTATAGTATTTAAAGGAATCGCCGAACAGCCCCGCCACTCTGGACACGCCTCCAAGTCCGCACAGATTATAGCCTATTCCATGCTTGTCTCCAAGCGTCCTGAAGAGCCTGAGTGATGCCTTAAACGACCTTAGAGAATCCGCGGCCTCCCCTTTGATGCGAAAAGCGCCGCCCTTAGCCCAGAGCACAAATGCCATTCCTTCACTGTCCTTTTTCTCTCTGTACACCTTCTCAGAACGAGAAAACATCTCCAGCGCCTCCTTCCACCTGCCAAGCCCCCTTACTGAAAGCCCGAGTCCAACCGCAGCATCTGCCGCCGCTGTCGTATCCTTCAACTTCCTGCTTATTTTTATTGCTTCAGAATAATTTTTCCCTGCCAGTTCATATTTTCCTATCATGCGATAGACGTCACCGATTGACATAAAACAGTACATTTGCCCTTCTATATCAGCATTCCTTTTGTATGCCTTCTTTGCCTTTTCAAAAAAGAACAAGGCATCATTGTATTTAGCCCTGCTTTTTAATTCCTCTGCGCGGTTGAAAAGTTTGTCTGCTGTCATAAAATAAATTAAGTTTTAAAGAGTCTCATAATTGAGTTTACATTGTTCCAAAAAATCTCCCCTCGCCCCTCTTTTCCAAAGAGGGGTATCCCTCCCTTTGGCAAAGGGAGGTTAGGAGGGATTTTTATAACTAACTTAGTCATAATTCTGCGATTGTTAATAATCTCTATTTAAGTATCTCTCGCAGTTTCTTTGTCAGTGATACATAGTCCCCGGAACTGAAAAACGCCGAACCCATGACAAGCATATCAGCGCCTGCCCCGGCAACCATCCTAATATTATCAGGTTTTACGCCTCCGTCAACCTCAATAAGCGTTTTAAGCCCTCTGTCTGAAATCATTTTCTTTAACGCCTTAATCTTGTCTATGACCTGCGGAATAAAACTCTGCCCCCCAAAGCCGGGATTAACAGACATCAGGAGGACAAAATCCACATTTTGAATAATATCGTCAATGCTGCCGAGCGGAGTTGCAGGATTAAGCGATACTCCCGCCTTTACCCTGTTTTCTTTTATTTTTTGCACTGTGCGGTGCAGATGCCTTGCAGCTTCAAAATGCACCGTAAGATAATCCGCTCCTGCCTTTATAAAATCATTCAGGTATTTATCCGGTTCTTCTATCATCAGATGCACATCAAGAGGAACAGATGTTATTTTTTTAATTGCTTCTACAATAGAAGGCCCGATGGTTATGTTCGGCACAAAATGGCCGTCCATTATATCTATGTGAAACATGTCAATGCCCGCAGCCTCCGCAGCCTTTATTTCCTCGCCCAATCTCATAAAATCAGCCGAAAGTATTGACGGCGCAATCTTAATCATTGTTCTTCCCCTTAAGAAAAATTCAATATTTTAAAATCTAAACGGTTTTCATTTTAACTCATATTTAATAATTATACAAAAATTAGTCTCGGTTTAGGTTGTCATCCATGTTGCTTTTACCTTTGTTTATATCTTATCAGTATCCGAGCCGTGAGTTCAGGATTGGTCACTAATTTCATAGCCTCCGGCGTTCTGCCTTAAGTTCCTTTTGAACTCCGCTGATGCTGATAAAGATTTTGTATTCTTTCATAACTCAACTCATTTCGTTATCAGATATCTTCATTATTCCTAAAACTATAATAATCGTTATTGCCGATAATAATATGGTCAAGCAAAGCAATATCAACTGTCTTAAGCGCCTCTTTTATGGCCGTTGTTACTCCTCTATCATCTTGGGAAGGCTTAAGCGTGCCAGCCGGATGATTATGAGCTATGATAACGCCTACTGCGTGATTATAAAGCGCCCTTTCTACAACCTTTCTCGGATAGACCACAGAACGATTAACTGTGCCAACCTTGAATGTTTCAACAGCTATTAACTGATTCCTGCTGTCTAAAAAGAGCATTTTAAACTCCTCGTCAACCCCGCCTTTCAATGACACTGTTAAATAATCATAGACGGCCACTGGAGATGAAAGCAGATTTCTGTTATGTATTCCGTTTTCCGCATAAAGAATCGCCACATCTTTAAATAATTTCAAAAAAAGCGCTGTATGCTCTGAAATTTCTTTTATGCTCTGAAGCTCTCTTTTGTCGGCATCCAATATGCCGTTTATCGTCTTAAAACGGGACAGCAATTCTTTGGCAATCGGTTTTGTATCCTTGCGGGGAATTGCGTAAGACAACGCTAATTCCAGCACTTCATAATCCAGCCAGCCATCTATCCCTGACTTTTCGTATTTCTCCTTTATTCTTTGGCGATGCCCGATATAACTTGGTTTTTTCGTTTCAATCATACTACCTCTTTTAACTGATTACTGCACTTCTCCCAATCAGGCATAAAAGCTAACATCAAGCTTTTAAAGAGCTTTCCATGATTTGGCACCTTCATATGAAGAAGCTCATGCAGCACAACGTAATCTATCAAGTTCCTGCGCTTCTCAAGGAGCTCGGAATTAAATGTAAGACGGCCGCTTCCCGAAAGCGACGCCCATTTTGTCTTCATCGTCCTTAAATGTATTTCTTTGGGCTCAACCTTAAGCTTAATCGCCCAATCCCACACAATGGATTTAAAATCCTTTGCTTCCATCTTTCAGCTATCTCCCGATTTTCAATATCTTATCCACAAGCGCAACAGCTTTGTCTTTATCCACCGCTTTAAGAAGAATCTTATACAAATTCGCGGTCAACTCCCGCGCTTCTTTGGCATTCTCGCGCCAGTGAGGGTTTTGGCTAAACGCACCGTCAATCTGCACCGTTAACTCATCAGCATTTTCTATTTCTTCTTTTTTAAGAATCCAATATACGGTGAATCTCTGCGCGTCAAAATTCTTTTCAGCCTGTTCCTTTTTAGCCTGATTAATCTCTTCTATAATCTTCTCAAGCCGGGTTAAAGCCTCCTGAGTAGAGATTTGACGGTTGTCATACAACTCCACAACCACCTCAGCCCTCTCACCAATGGAAATCAGAAAGGGAAGTGAATCCTCGTTATCCAACACAAACTTTTCAATACTCTTTCGCAAGTTAATCACTTTTGTCTTATCTGAATCATCGTCTTTTTTTAATGCCTGCAAAGTATCTTCTTTAATCTCATAAATCTTATACGGCTTTGGTATATCATAGTTCTCAACCGCTTTGCGGACAAGCATCTGAGTTTTTCGCATGAGCTCCTTATCCACCACAACCCTCTTGGAAAATGCATTTCGGATAATCGTGTATAAGGACGACAGCTTCAGATACTTATCCATATAATCCCTGATGTCTTTATCAGGCGAAATAATCTCATACAGCATCTCAAGCCTTTTGTAAAACTTATAAAATGCCTCGCGCCTCTCCTTATCTGTAAAATACTCAACCGCCTGCTCAATCGCTTTGTCATCCATCCTGCCTTGAATAAAACGCTCGTATTCTTTGACATTATTGGTAATAAGCGAAATAAACGCCTCTTTTAACACGCTGATATTCTGAATAACGCTTCCGACCACATCCGAATCAAACGCCAATGCCTTCTCAAGCTTTTCAAATATCCCTACAAAATCGAGAACAAAACCAGACGGTTTTTTCAACCCTTCATCATCCTCATAGGGCCTGTTAACCCGGGCCATTGCCTGCAATAACGTATGATCCTTCATCGGCTTATCAAGGTACATGCAATAAAGAATCGGCGCATCGTACCCGGTCAAAAGTTTATCCGTCACAATAAGAATTTTTGGAAGCGTTTCTTTCTTCGGAAATATCTTGCCCTTAAGCCGTTTTTCTTTATCTTCACTTAAATAATATTGTGTAAGTACATCTGTATCATTATGGCCTTTTGAATAAACAACGGTTGAATATTCCGCAGGCAGATGCTTATCAAGTTCTTTCTTATAGAGCGCACAGGCCTCTCTGTCCACGGCTACAAGAAACGCTTTATATCCCATCGGCTCAACATTTTCCTGATAATGCTTGGCAGCAAACGCGGCTACTTTTTGCACGCGGTCATCTGATTTAAGAAAATTACGTAAGTTTACCGAGCGCTCAAGCAGCTTATTAAGCTCATCAACATCCGTTACTCCTTCCTGTTCCATAAGCGCGTAAAATTCCTTCTCCAGCATATCCTGAGGAACGCGAATCTCGCTTGGTGCAAGGGCATAATGCAAAGGCACTGTTGTGCCGTCTTCTATGGATTCAGCAATTGTGTATTTATCAAGATACCCCTTTTCATCATCCTTGCCAAACACCTTGAATGTCCCACGGCCGTAAGTGATTTTGTCAATCGGCGTTCCGGTAAATCCGAAATAGGTTGCATTAGGAAGCGCGGCCACTAAGTAGTTACCCAAATCGCTGCTGGTTGTTCTGTGGGCTTCATCAATTAGAACGAAAATATTATCCCGCGTATTAATATCTTTCTTCATATGCTCAAACTTATGAATCATGGAGACAATAAGCCCGCGGTAATTTGAGGCAAGGAGTTTTTCCAAATCCCTCTTTGAATCGGCAATCTCCATTCCTTCGCCGTCTTTAAATCCGTAGGCATCAAGGTTTCTGAAAAGCTGGCTCTCAAGCTCGTTGCGGTCAACCAGCATAATAACAGTCGGCTTTTCAAAAAGCGGCTCTTTTAAAATCTTCTCAGCCGCCACAATCATGGTAAAGGTCTTGCCTGAGCCTTGAGTATGCCAGATAAGGCCGGTGCGCTTTACCCTATCCTTTGCCCGCTCAATAACCTTCTCAACCGCACGGGTCTGGTGCTGGCGCAGGATAATCTTAAAAAGCACATCATCCTTGCGAAAGAAAACAATATAGTCCTTGATAAACTTAAGTATTCGCTCACGGTCAAAAAATGTTTTTACCTTCTTTTCAAAATTACCCTTTTCAACATCTTTCCAGTTAAAAAGCCCTTTTCTATCTAAGCTCCATGTTACCCCATAATAAAAATCAAGCATATGCGTAACATCAAAAATCTGGTTATGTGTAACAATCTCTGGCGTTTCACGGTGATACCGCCGGATCTGGTCAATTCCTTCGGCAATGCCCTCTTTTTTATGCGCGCCTTTTGTCTCAACAATAATCACCGGGATTCCGTTTATGAGAAGAATAACATCACACCGATTTGTATAAGTGCCATTGGTATACTGCCACTCGTCAGTAACATGAAATCTGTTGTTAGTAATATTCTCAAAATCAATCAGCTTTATATTGACCTCGCGTTTCTCACGTTCATGATAAACGCTCATTTCACCTTTCAGATAACGTAAAACGTCGCTATTACCCTCAATGGTTGAGCGGACATTCTCCAAATCCCTGATGATACCATCCGCTTTGGCTTCATCCACAATGCCGGGGTTAAGTTTTACAAGCTGCTCCTTTAATACCTCGTAGAAAAAAAGACCAGTTTCCCCGCGTCGAAGTTCTACCGCATTATCGCGGTTCACATACTCCCAGCCAATTTTTTCAGCGTATTTAATTAAGGGGTTCTGAACAGAAGCTTTCTCGCTCATTTCTTTTCCTCAAGAGATAATCTCAACATCTGTTTTTCTTTTTCTATTTCATCCTGCAGTTCTTTTTCACTTGGCAAATAGAGTTTATACTTTGAGGCGAATAATTTCTTATTCCCTTTAAGTATGGAATACTTGACAATAGTTGCGTCTTTTTCTGTGCAAAGAATAATACCGATGGTCGGATTATCTCCGGGCTGTTTCATT
>Ga0210017_1000543_pt1 | contig 32155 bp, 35 predicted proteins | sample CryGeyCG2014_020_FD_183966 | JGI IMG/M metagenome (GOLD analysis project Ga0210017, IMG submission 183966) | Groundwater microbial communities from aquifer - Crystal Geyser CG08_land_8/20/14_0.20 (SPAdes) (version 2) | ecosystem: Environmental > Aquatic > Deep subsurface > Groundwater | place... | reverse complement strand
ATATCCTCAAATTTCCGTAATGTTACCTAGCCATATACTTAGTAATAAAGTATATGCGGATAGCCGCCTGATCTACTACCGCTTCCAATGTCGCACCAGGGAGTGCTTCCGATTTCAAACGAATTTGCACAAAATCCGTTTGCATCAAAGGGCGCAACAGCCGTGCCAGTGCACCAAACTTCAGAAGCTCCGTATATGCCGCCTGCCTGACATGCAGGTGTCTTCTTAATGTAAGTCGGCACTATATTGCCCATTGAGACCCCATCTCCGTTGGTCTTGAGCGCATCCATAGCATACTGCTCCAGCCCGCTGTCGATCTGGCGGATATTCGCCTTGCAGGCATTCGCTCTTGATTTTGACCTTGCTGCCATGAAGTTGGGGATCGCGATAGCCGAAAGAATGGCTATGATAGCAACAACGATCATGATCTCAACGAGCGTAAAACCTTTCTCTCTTAATTTAATCATTTTTGTTTCACCTCCTCTTTTTTGTTATTTTGTTCTGGGACATACCTTTTTATACAACTTAACAAAAACCGTGCCAACTCTATGTCTATTGACTACAATAAAAAAGTAACAAAAATTGTCGTTTTGCGCAGAAAGCGGCTTTATTTGCTCTTTTTATAATCTTCTATTATCTCATTTGAATTCAACCCAAGGTATTCTGAGTATATCCGCATGAATCCTTTAAGATAAACCTCTGCAGGGAAAATTTCGTATTTTTCTTCCTCCAGAGCCTTCAGGAATTTCAGGCTTATCCTGGTGTCTTCACTTGCCTTTTCAAAGGATATGTTTTTGTTTTCCCTTGCTTCTTTTAACTTGCTGACCATCGAAATCATGGTTTCCGCCCTTTAGCCATGGCAGGCCATTTTAAAGCTATTTTAGCTTATCCAGGTAACTTTCATCCACCAGCATATCCCTTGGCTTAGTGCCGTCCTGCGGGCCTATAATGCCCTTTTCCTGCATGGCATCAATTATCCTTGCAGCACGGTTGTAACCTATTTTTAATCTGCGCTGGAGAAGCGAGGTGGACGCCTGCTTGTGCCTGATAACGACTTTTATGGCTTCATTGAAAAGCAGGTCATCGTCATCATCCTCTGCCATTTCCTCTTTTGCCTCTTCGAACACCTCCCGGACCGTCAATTCCGGAGTGCCGTATTTATCTTTCAGGTATCCCACGATCTTATTTACTTCCTGGCGGGACACATAAACTCCCTGGATACGCTGCGGCTTCACGGAACCCGTCTGCGAAAAAAGCATATCTCCTTTCCCGAGTAGTTTTTCCGCTCCCGAAATATCCAGTATTGTCCTGGAATCAACCAGGGATGAAACCGCAAAAGAAATCCTTGAGGGGAAATTCGCTTTTATCAAACCGGTTATTATATCCACCGACGGGCGCTGCGTCGCGAGGACAAGATGTATGCCGACCGCCCTGCCCATCTGCGCCAGCCTGCAAAGCCTGTCCTCAACTTCAAGCGGGGCAACGATCATCAGATCGGCAAGCTCATCTATTATCACAACCAGGTACGGCAGCCTTGGCTTTGTCTGGTTATAATCCTTTAATGAATGGACGCCCTTATGCAGAAAAGAATCATACCTGGTCTCCATCTCGTTTACAACCCACTTCATGGCTGAACCTGCTTCCCTGGAGTCTTTGATAACGGGAAGTATCAGGTGCGGGATGCCTTCAAACGCGGAAAGCTCCACCATCTTGGGGTCTATCATTACGAACCTGAGGTCCGCGGGACCGTTTCGGTACAGGAAACTGGTTATCAACGAGTATATGAAAACACTCTTGCCCGACCCGGTTGCGCCTGCTACCAGCAAATGGGGCATATCTTCAAGGTCAGCCACAAGCGGGGTGCCCTCCACGTTCTTTCCCAGGCAGAAGATCAAAGGAGACTTAGCCTGGCCGTATGTTTCGTGCTCAAGAACGCTCCTGATCAGGACTATTTCCGGGTTTTTATTGGGTATCTCGATCCCCACAACAGCCTTGCCCGGCACCGGAGCCTCCAGGCGGACGCTGGGCACAGCAAGGCTCAGGGCGAGATCGTTGGACAGGTTTGTAATGCTTGACACTTTTACTCCGGGCGCTGGCTGCAGCTCGAACCTTGTTATGACCGGGCCTTTGCTGATCTGGGTGACCTTGGCTATTACCCCGAAATTATTCAGGGTTTCTTCAAGAATACGTGCAGACTCATGCAGCGCCTCTTCTGCCACGCCAATGCTTGCTTTGGGTTCCACGAGAAGGTTCACCGGCGGCGGTTCGTATAGCTCGTCCATGAACTCAAACCGGGCCTGGACCGGTTTTTTTCGTTTTTCAACAGGTCCCACTATCACGGGAACTTCTTCGGGTTTCAGCGCGGACTTTCCGGCTTTCTCTGTTGCCGTCTGCGATGCTGGTTTTAAAAGCTTCGTTTGGTCCGCCGCAATGTTCCCGGCGGTAATTACAGGGAATTTGGCTTTTTTCCTGCCGGACATAATAGTCTTTAAAGATACCTCGGTGACAAGAAGTATCGACACCAGCAAAAGAATGCCCAGGACAATAAAGCTACCCACTTTACCCAGATAAGCGGAAACAAGGTCATTTAGGAATCCTCCGGTAATACCGCCCCATCCCATAAAAAGAATATACCACATGGCCCGGATATTGTCGAGGAAAGTGCAGGAAACAACAAGGAGTATCATGAAACCTATGATGTGAGCCCTTTTGATCTTCTTTTCCTTAAATTTATGCCATCCCAGCGTGCCGAGAATACCTACAAGTATATAAGTGCCCAAACCGAACAGCAGGATCAACGTTCCGCTGGCATACGTGCCGACTATACCGACATAATTCCTGTCAGCTGTCCGGGATTGGCCCTTGTAATATTCAGCAAGCGGGAAATTAGCTGGGTTGAAAGTAATGGCGCTGACCAGCAGGAAAACGGCAATTCCCATGATCGCAACCGCCCAGATCTCGTTTGACCCGATTTTTACCTGCTCTCCGTCTTCCTTCATGATGATCATCCTTAATCCTTGATATTATAAACTCAGATACAGATAGCCACTGATTTCCACGGATTAATTTTTTACTTAAAACTTGATTCTTGGCACTAAATCCAGGCACGGATGCACACTGTTTCCGTCACTGTTTTGCCATGAGCCATAAGCTATGAACTATGAGCTATGAGCCATGAGCAATTTATCACTTATATCCGGTGTGCCCGAAACCGCCGCTGCCCCTTGCTGTGGCATTTACGCTTTTTACGGACTTTACGATTGCGCGCTCTGTCCTGTTCAATACCATCTGGGCGATCCTCGAAGATGGTTTCACGCTGAATTTTTTGCGGGAAAGGTTGACGAGGATAACTTTTATTTCACCGCGGTAATCAGAATCGATCGTTCCCGGGCTGTTAAGGATCCCGATGCCGTATTCCCAGGCAAGACCGCTGCGCGGCCTGACCTGCAGTTCATAACCTTTGGGAATTTCAGCTTTTATGCCCGTTGGTATAAGCGCTCTTCCCATCGGCATGATCACTATGTTTTTATCCATTGCCGCATACAGGTCCATGCCGCTCGAGAACTCCGTCATATAGACAGGAAGCGCGGCTTTGTCAGTGATCTTTTCTATCCGTATCGTTGTTTTTCCCATTATCCGGCCTTTTCCAGTATATCCTTTATTTCGGATTCGTTTATCCCGGAACCCAGCACTGACACTGAAATTTTTTCCTTGCTGATGTATTTTTGCGCCAGAGATCTGATATCCGATGCCTTTATTCCTTCGATCCTGAAAATAACTTCGTCTGTCGGAACTATTCTTCCCATATATATTTCTGACGTTGCCAGCCTTGACATTCTTGCCTCGGTATTTTCCAGGCCCAGCAAAAGGTTCCCGCGCAAACAGCCTTTCGCCGATTCCAGCTCTTCGGCTGTTATGCCGTCATCGCGGATACTTTTCATCTCCTGCAATGCAAGCATTAAGAGCTTCTTAAGGCTGGCGTCCTCTGTGCCTGCGTATAAAGCAAGGTATCCTGTGTCGTAAAAAGAAACCTGGTAAGATGAAATAGCGTAGGCAAGACCCTGGTTTTCTCTGATCTTCTGAAAAAGCCTGGACCCCATCCCGCCTCCGAGTACCAGGTTCAAAACAGCGAACGCGTATCTTTCTTCATCGGCCTGCGGGATACCGGGCACGCCCAGGCAGATATGGACCTGGCTTAGCTTTTTTCTGAACAGGTTTATGCCGGGCGAATACCTGGGGGCGGGGAAAGCACCCAGAATGGCCTCTTTAATGCCGCGCGGGGCTGAGCCTGCGGCTTTCCTTTCAAAACATGCGCTGATCTTGCCGCTTATATCCTCCGAAGAAATGCCGCCTGCGGCTGATACTATGAATTCAGAGGGATTATAGTTCCTGCCGATATATTCCGTAAGGTCTTCCCTGCCAAACCTGCGTATGTTTTCTCTTGTTCCGCTTACGGGCTGTCCTACGGGATGACCGGGAAAAATAGTCTGCGCGAACAGGTCGTTAATGTGTTCCGAGGGCGTATCTTCATAAAGATTTATCTCTTCTATTGCAACGCCCTTTTCAAGCCCTATATCTTCTTCCCTGAAAAGAGAATTGAATATTAGGTCCGAGACCACGTCAAGGGCAAGGTCCGCATGCTCTTTCAGGACGGTCGCGTGAATGCAGGTAAGTTCTTTCCCCGTAAAAGCATTCAGGTGCCCTCCGACCCGCTCAAGCGACTGCGCTATATCGTAAACGGACCTGTTCTTCGTGCCCTTGAATAACATATGTTCTATGAAATGAGAGATCCCGTTGAGGCGGGCATCCTCGGTGCGGGAACCGCATGGGATCCACACGCCCATTGACACACTGCGGTATCCGGGCATTTCTTCCGCCAGGACCTTCGGGCCGTTTTTAAGGTCTTTTTTGTATATCCGCTCTTCCATCCCGCCTTGTATTATGTTATGCGTCCTTTTTTTCTCGCAGCGCCTGTTTCCTGCTCAGATTTATCCTGCCCTGCGAATCGATCTCGGTTACCTTAACGTCGAACTCGTCTCCTTCCTTTACCACTTTCCTGATGTCCTCAACGCGTTTTTCGCCGAACTGGGAAACGTGCACAAGGCCTTCTTTTCCAGGCAATATCTCAACGAAAGCTCCGAAATCCATAACGCGCATAACCCTGCCTTTGTATATTTTACCCACCTCGACTTCAGCGGTAATGGATTTCACCAGATCAAGCGCCCGCATCGCGTTCTTTTCGTCAGTGCAGGATATCATGACCTTGCCGTCATCGTCAACGTCTATCTCAGCCCCGGTCTGGTCTATTATCGACCTGATCATTTTCCCTCCGGGGCCTATCAGCTCGCCGATCTTCTTGGGGTTAATGATATAGATGTAGATCTTAGGCGCGTAGGTCGAAACGGTTGCGCGCGCTTTCGAAATAACCTCGTTCATTTTTCCGAGTATGAACAGCCTCCCCTCCCTGGCCGCCGCAAGTATCTCTTTCAGAACGCTGGTTTCAACTCCGGTTATTTTAAGATCGAGCTGCAGCGCGGAAACTCCCTTTTCAGTGCCCGCAACTTTGAAATCCATATCCCCGTAATGGTCCTCCATGCCGGCAATGTCGGAAAGGATGGCTGTATTGCCGCCTTCCCTGACCAGGCCCATGGCTATGCCTGCAACCGCGCGTTTTATGGGAACACCCGCGTCCATGAGCGAAAGGCTTGAGCCGCATACCGTCGCCATTGACGAAGAACCGTTGGATTCAAGTATGTCCGAAACGAGCCGCACGGTATAAGGGAACTCCTCCTCGGAGGGCAGTACCGCGGATACGGCTTTTTCTGCCAGCGCCCCGTGGCCTATCTCTCTCCTGCCTGCGCCCCTTTCCGGCTTGACCTCGCCCGTGCTGAAGGCCGGGAAATTGTAATGCAGCATGAACTTTTTTTCTGTTTCGAGCTCTATGTCATCTATGATCTGCCTGTCTTCCATGGAACCCAGTGTCGTTACCACAAGGCTCTGGGTCTCTCCCCTTGTGAAAAGCGCTGAACCGTGCGTCCTGGGAAGCACGCCGGTCTCGCACGTGATGGGGCGTATATCCCTGAATCCCCTTCCGTCAATTCTCTTGCCGGAAAGAATCATCTTGCGCAGGATATTTTTCAGCATTTCCTCAAAAATCATCTTTGCCTGAGGCTCTTCTTCCTCTGCAAGGCAAAGCTCCGCCTTCATCGCTTTCTGGATATTCCTCAGGCTTTCTTCTCTTTCATTCCTGGATGGAACGCTGATCGCCTTTTCAAGCCTTCCTGAAAGAAAGGACCTGACCTTTTCATCAAGCTCCGGCGTGGCTTCGACCGTGATAAAACCTTTTTTGGCCTTCCCTGCTTTTTTTGCAAGGTTCTCCTGGACCCTGACCAGGCCGCCCATCTGCTCCATAGCCAGCTCAATACCTCTGACAAGGTCCTCTTCGGGAATCTCCTTTGCGCCCGCCTCGATCATAACAACCCTGTCTTTTGTGGCGGTTACGATCATGTCCAGCTCGCTGCCAGCCGCAAGGTCCTGATAGGTCGGGTTTACTACCAGATTACCGCCGACTTTACCGATCCTAACAGCTCCTATTAAGTTGTCAAACGGGATGCCGGATACTGCCAGGGCGCAGGACGCGCCCATGATCCCCAGTACATCCGGCTTGTTTATCTGATCCATCGAAAGAACGCTGGCTATTATCTGGATGTCATTACGCACGTTTTCCTTGAACAGGGGCCTTATTGAACGGTCGATCATCCTTGAATTGACAGTTTCCTTTTCCGTAGGCCTTCCTTCCCTTTTAAAAAAGCCCCCGGGGATTTTGCCTACCGAATACGCCTTTTCCCTGTAATCCACAAGCAGGGGAAGAAAATCAATACCCTTCCTTGCCTCGGGTGACATTACAGCGGTCACCAGCACCACGGTATCGCCGTACCGCAGCGTCACCGAACCGTGCGCCTGTTTCGCCATTTTCCCCGTGGACACAATAAGCTTCCTGCCGCCTACTTCTATTTCCTCTGTAACCTGTGCATCTTCCAAACTTCCTCCTTGATCAAATGGCAAATTACCTTTGAATTTTCACAGTGTAATTTATCCGCTCCGATACCTTATCGGGCGTGTCATTTGAAATTTTAGTTTATTTTCTAAGCCCAAGCTTCTTTATCAGATCGTCGTATCTTTTTTTGTCTTTTCTTTCAAGATAAGTAAGGAATTTCCTTCTCTGCCCGACCAGTTTCAGCAGACCCCTGCGGGAGTGGCGGTCTTTTTTATGGATCTTAAAATGCTCTTCCAGCTGGCTTATCCTTTTCGAAATCAGCGCCACCTGGACCTCGGGTGAACCGGTATCGCTTGCATGCATTCTGTGCGTTTTTATGACTTCCTTCTTTTCTTCCTTCGCAATTACCATATCATTCCTCCCTTTGAATATTCCTTTCTAGGGTGGCACTTTTGTGACACCCCTAATATTCCCTTTATCTTTATCAGGTCAAGCTCTATCTGTCTCTTAAGAGTTTCTGCGTCCCGGAATTTCCTCTCCTTTCTGACTTTTTCTATAAATGAAACCTTGATCTTTTTTCCGTATAGCATCCCGCTGAATCCCATAATATGAATTTCAACGGTGTGTTTCGCGCTCTTTCTTGGGCTCCGCGAACTTCGTTCGAATGTCGGGCGTAAACCGATATTTACCGCCCCTCCGTAACTGCTGCTGCCGGAACGTATTTCGCATGCATAAACTCCGCTGCCCGGCACAAGCTTAACCGGGTCAACTTCTAAATTCGCGGTTGGAAAACCAAGCTTACCGCCGACACCGCGTCCTTTTATAACCGTGCCTTCTATAAAAAATCTCCTGCCAAGCAGAATATTGGCCTTCTGAACATTTCCCTTTTTTACCAGGCTCCTTATCCTCGTGCTGTTTACCGTCGTAGATGCAGCTGCTTTTCTGAGGTTTAGAACTACTGATCTAAAACCGTACTTCCGTCCGAGTTTTTCAAGCAATACGGAATTCCCGCGACCGTCTTTCCCGAATGTATGGTTTTGGCCTGCCACTATCTGCAGGGGATCAAAACTCAGAACCAGTTCTTTAATAAAATCCCCGGCAGAGATGCGGGAGAACCGTTTTGAGAACTTGATAATGCACAGGAGATCGACCCCCAGGGACTTGATCAATCTGATCTTTTCTTCAACAGTGGAAAGCAGTACCCCCGGGCTGCATAATCGCCCGCCAGGGCATTCCAGGATCTTTTTCACTCCCAGGTCGAAAGTTATGACCGTGCTTTTCCGCCCGAGTTTAAGCGCCCGCGCCACGGCTTCTTTGATTATAGCCCGATGCCCCAGGTGAACGCCGTCAAAAACCCCGGTTGTCAAAACGCATTTTCTGTAAGGATCGCCTATTCTGCGCAACCCGTAGATTATTTTCATTATATATCCCGGCCCGGCCTACTCCACTATTTCTCCCGCCCGTTTCTTTCTTGTTTCTTCCCTCATTACCTTCCACATTCCGTTGCCGACATCCTCCTCCCATACCTTCTGGAAAAGGTTTTTCACTTCCCTTGAATAATTGTCCAGCTCCTGTTTAATTTTAGGGTCATTGATCAGCTTCATCGCATCCTCGTGCGTCGGTTTCGGGTGCGTCTCATTGTAAACATCCCTTATGACATAGGGGTGGTCGATCAGGGTGCAGGGCAGGTACAGGTTATCATCGTAAGGCTGCCTGTTCTTGAGCGCCTTGAAGAACGGCGACTGCAAAGCGTCGCTCAGCTTTGATGTCTTGATGTTGTCGGCGGAAAAGTGCGTGAATACGCAGGGCTCGATATCACCCCTGTGGTTGATGTGTATGAACTGCCTTGCCGCGATGCAGCCCCGCACCCAGGGCGCGTCGTTCCAGAAATCAACTATGAATATCGGCTTTGTATCCCTGATATGGTCACGCCTCATTTTCAGATAAAGCCTCTGCTGCGGCGTGGGCATGTATTCTGTGGTGGGGTTCTTTCCGACAGGCAGGCAGAGGAAATACCAGCCGATAAGCGCGCCTTTTTCTATCATCAGGTCGATGAACTCGTCGCTTGCTATCTGCTCCACGTTATACCTTGTTGAGTAACATGAGTAGCCGAACAAAAGGCCGGCCTCCCTGACCCTGTCCATGGCTGCCATGACCTTTTCAAAAACACCCGGCGCCCGCCTTTCGTCCGTTTCCTTCTTAAAACCTTCCAGGCTGAACATTATCGCCGCGTTCCCCAGCTTCACCAGTTCTTTTATCTTGGCGTCATCCAGCATTGTTCCGTTCGTGTAGATCATGAAATAGCAGTCGGGGTTCTGCCCGAGGAACTCCATTAAATGCGTATACATGAAGGGCTCTCCGCCCAGGATCGTGAAGAAAGAACAGCCCATTTCCTTGCCTTCGTTGACTATTTTCTGCATGGTCCCGAGGTCAAGCTCGTCATCCTTCTGGTAATCAGCGGCGTAGCATCCCTGGCATCTCAGGTTACATTTCATTGACGGGCTTATAAGGATCGTCATCGGGGGCTGAAAACCCTTCTCCACTTTGAATCGTTCCCTTATTTCGTCGTTTATAAGCATGTGGTTCAGTATTAAATTAGTGGCGAACTTATCCCTTACCTTGGGATTAAACTTCCCCAGTATTTTCTTTGCGTATTCCACGCCCGGATGGTTGTTCTCGAAAGCGTCGCGAACGAACCTGATCCTTGCTTTGTCCACCTCTACCGGGGCTATCCATTCTACCATTTTTGTAAGGTTTATCAGGTTTTCCCTTGAAGCCTTTGGCAGGTCCTTCAAGATCTTCTTGATAACCATTCCTTTCACCCAATTGCTGAAACCCTTTCCGATACCCATACTTATCCTCCTTTGGATAATTGATCTTTTACTATTTTTTTTGCGTTTTCTATTGCGTCACCTATCCTGGTCTTGTCCTTTCCCTGGGCCTGCGCCCTTACCTGGTCCCCGCCGCCTCCGCCGCCGATAACCGCGGCGATCCCTTTCATCACCTCGCCCATGTGAACCTTTTCTTTCAGTTCCTTGCTTGCCCTTCCGACAATTATGACTTTTTCTCCCAGGACCGCGCCGAAAATGCCGACGGAAGGCCTGAGGTTTTTTTCAATTGACTCGTAAAGGTCTGCGAGCGCGTCGTGGTCCGCGTGTTCAACCTGCCCTGCAACAATGTATACACCGTCAACGCTCTCCTTGTTTTCAATAAACTGGGGGACCTTTGACTGGACCATCTGGCCCCGGAGATGTTTTATCTGCGTTTCCAGGGCTTTCCTGCTATCGCGCAGCTCCTTCACTCCTTCCACTGCTTTATCCGCAGGAAGGTTAAGAATGCCGGAAATATCATGCAGAATGTCGAGCTGTGCCCTCACGCCAAGGTACGCGGGCAGGCTGCACGCAGCCGTGATCCTTCTGATGCCCTTGGCAACCCCTTCGTGCCCCGTAATTTTTATAAGCCCTATCTCTCCGGTTTTTCTGACATGGGTCCCGCCGCACAGCTCGCGGCTGATGAAAGGTTCGCCTATGGAAACCATCCTTACGCTGCCTTCCTCGTATTTTTCCTGGAATATGGCAAGCGCGCCTTTTTCCTTTGCTTCCCGCAGCGTCATGCAGGCCACGCCGACATCCAGGTCTTCGGCTACCCTCCTGTTCACTGTTTCCTCGATCTTATCCAGTTCGGTTTTGTCTATCACGGGGACGTGCGTGAAATCAAAACGCAGGTATTCAGCAGTAACCAGTGAACCCCTCTGCTCAACGTGCATACCCAGGACCTGGCGCAGCGCCGCCTGCAGCAGGTGGGTCCCGGTATGGTGCCTTGCTATAAGGCTTCGCCTGAATGCATCGACTTGGGCCGTAACGCAGTCCTCCCTGCTTATTTTCCCCTCCAGCACTTTTATCCTGTGTAATCCGGGTTTCTGCGTGTCGATCACGTCCGCTTTTGACGAACCGCCGCTCAAACTGCCCGTGTCCCCTATCTGGCCGCCGGATTCTCCGTAGAACGGGGTCTCAACAAGCACCGCTATGCACTCTTCGCCGCTACTAACCGCGTCGATTTCTTTTTCATCCCTGAAAAGGGCTTTTATTTTTGTATCCGATCTCATGGTATCGTATCCTACGAATTTCGAAAACGAGTCTCCTGCTGTGCCTGTAACAGTAAATTCCTTTTTCTCGCGGCTTTCGCGGCTTCTTGAACGCTGCCTGCCCATTTCCTGCGCGTATCCTTCTTCGTCAACGCGCATTTCGTTCTCCGAGGCTATCTCCTTTACAAAATCCAGCGGCATTCCGTATGTGTCGTAAAGCCTGAACGTGTCGCTGCCCGGGATCTCCGGGGATCCTTTTTTCTTCAGGCCTTCTATTATTTCCTGCAAGATCCTTATCCCGTGGTTAAGGGTTGCGTCGAAACTCTTTTCTTCGTCAAGCAACACCCTGGACGCGTATTCCCTTTTTTCAAGCAGTTCCGGATATGCGTCTTTCATTATCTCCACGACCGCAGGCACAAGACGGTAAAGAAAAGGACCGCTATCCCATTTTTTGCCGTACCTGATCGCCCGCCTCAGGATCCTGCGCAGCACATATCCCCTTCCTTCATTGGAAGGGTATATGCCTTCGCTGATGAGAAAGGCCGCCGCCCTCACGTGGTCTGAAACAACCCTCAGGGCAGTGGTATGGATCTCGGGGGCCAGGTTGTATCTTTCCGCGAGATATCCGATCACCGGCTTAAAAAGATCAGTTTCAAAAGCGCTGTCCGCTCCCTGTACCAGAGCGGTAAGCCTTTCAAGCCCCATCCCCGTGTCTATGTTCTTCTGTTTCAGCGGCACAAGGCTTCCGTCCTTCTGCCTGTCAAACTGGGTAAAAACAAGGTTCCACAGCTCTATAAACCTGTCGCAGGTGCAGGTTATATCGCATTCCTTCCTTCCGCAGCCCTTGCCGGCCCCCCTGTCCACTATGATCTCGGAACACGGGCCGCAGGGCCCTGTTTCACCCATGGTCCAGAAATTTTCTTTGAATTGCACGATGCGTTCTTCCCGTATTCCCAGCTTCTTCCAGGCATCGGAAGCCTCTGTGTCACCGGTGTATATGGTGACCCACAGCTCATCCCCGGGGATATTCATCTTTTCAGTCACAAATTCCCAGCCCCAGGCGCATGCCTCCTTCTTGAAATAATCACCGAAAGAAAAATTCCCCAGCATTTCAAAAAAGGTATGGTGCCTGTTTGTTTTTCCCACCATTTCAAGGTCATTCGTGCGCAGGCATTTCTGTACGGTAGTAGCCCTTGTTATGCCTTCGTCCCTTTTGAAAAAATACTGCTTAAGCGGAGCCATCCCGGCATTTATAAAAAGCAGCGTGGGGTCATCTGCCACAAGGGAAGCGCTGGGCAGGACCTTATGGTTTTCCCCTTCAAAAAATCTCAGGAATTCTTTTCTTATTTCGCTGCTATTCATTTGTTATCCTGGCCCTGTTAAGCGTGCCGGTAATGACGTCAAACGAGAAACCGCGCCGCAGCAGAAAGCGGTAAACTTTTTCTCTTTCTGCCTTTCGCCCGAATTTTCTCCTGACGGCTTCACGCGCAAATTCCGTTTCAGGCTTTGCCTCGAACATTTTCCCGACGACCTGCTTTATTAATTTTTTCTCTATCCCTTTCCTGGCAAGCTCAAATTCCAAAAGCCTGGGCCCGCACGGCCTGGAATCCAGCCGGGCCTCTGAATATCTGAAGGCAAATTTCTCGTCGTTTATCAGGTTCCTTTCTTTGAAATATCTTATGGCTTCTGCGGCTGATGGCCGCGTGTATCCTTTCCTGGCCAGTTTCGCCTGAAGCTGCTTCTCCGTGTAATCCTTTCTTCCAAGAAGCCTTAAAACATATTCTTTGACATCCGCTAAAACATCCTGCCTGCTTCTCACTACTCCCGCCTCAACGGCGGGTCGCCGAAGTGGCGACACTCTTCACTGTCTTTAAGACTGCGAGCTTTTCGCGCACCTTCGCCTCTATCTCTTTGGTGACCTGCTGGTTTTCTTTCAGGAAAGACCGTGCGCCCTCAGCTCCCTGGCCGACCTTCTGCCCTCCGAAAGTATACCAGGTGCCGCTCTTTTCCACTATACCCTGTTCCACTGCAACGTCGAGGATAGAACCCTCTCTTGAAATACCTTCCCCGTAGATAATGTCGAACTCGGCTTTCCTGAAAGGCGGGGCAACCTTATTTTTCTTGATCGTGACCCGGACCCTGTTCCCGATCTCCACATCGCCCTGTTTTATCGCCTCGACTCTCCTTATGTCCATCCTGACAGAAGCGTAGAATTTCAGGGCCCTTCCTCCCGGCGTCACCTCGGGGTTACCGAACATTATCCCGACTTTTTCCCTGAGCTGGTTTATAAAAACTACGCAGGTCTTGGATTTGCTTATGGCTGCAGTGAGTTTTCTGAGGGCCTGGGACATAAGCCTTGCCTGAAGCGCCATCTGCTGGTCCCCCATTTCTCCCTCTATCTCTGCCTGCGGGACAAGCGCCGCAACCGAATCAATGACTATTACGTCAACAGCCCCGCTCCTCACAAGTGTCTCCACTATTTCAAGCGCCTGCTCCCCTGAGTCCGGCTGCGAAACAAGAAGGTTCTTTATGTCAACCCCCAGCTTTGAGGCATACGACGGGTCCATTGCGTGCTCCACGTCCACGAATGCGGCAGTGCCGCCGGTTTTCTGGGATTCCGCGATAATATGAGACGCAAGCGTTGTTTTGCCTGACGCGTCGGGACCGAATATTTCGATAACCCTGCCGCGCGGAACTCCCCCTATCCCGAGAGCCAGATCAAGAGAAAGAGCGCCGGTGGAAATCGCTTCAATGGGCACAACCTTGGCTTCCCCCAGCTTCATTACAGCTCCCTTGCCGAATTGCTTCTCAATCTGCGAAATCGCAAGCTCAAGAACTTTTTCCTTTTCACTTTTCTTTTCTTTATCCTCTGCCACTTTCTCCCCCTTTTCCCCGGGATTTATGAATAATATTTTCAACATCCACTTCCGTAAGTGATGAAAAGCTTTTTTCTTTCGCAAGATTTTCCGCGTAAGAATAAATATCAACCTCTGATGAAAAAGGAATAAGGATTAACTCAACAATTTTGCCGGATTCTTTGGCAGTATCCTTCGGTAAAATTAAGCGACCATCCTGCGGAATCTTGCTGATAAATCTTTTGACTTCCATTGAACTCCTCCCTTATAGTAAAATATTTTCCAGAACAGTATAAACCGGACCTTCGGGTTTCAAATCGCTGCGAATTACATAAACATTCTCAACAATCATGTTACCCAACTGCACAGCGTTCTTAGTTTTCATCAACTCCTGAAGTCTCTCCATATTCTTGAAACCCTTTGCCCTTCCTATTGTCAGGTGAGGAGCATATTCCCTGTCTTCCTGCGCAAAATTAAATCTCTTTAAAGAATTTTCGATCTTGCCCTGTAATCTGATTACATCTTCACTTCCGGCATTAACTCCAGCCCATATAATCCTTGGCTTGCCTTTTTCCGGGAACGAGCCAAGTTTTGCAATTTCGATTGAGAAAGAACCGAAACCTGCGAGTCCGCTCTTTAATTCACCTGCAATTTCTGGAATCTGTTGAGCAGGCGTAGAACCAAGAAATTTCAGCGTGAGATGGATATTATCCGGTCTGGCCCATTTCATATCTGCATTCGCTTTTTTTAATTCTTCCTGTATTCCCTTCAGATTTTCTTTTATTTCCTGCGATAATTCAACAGCTATGAAAGTCCTCACTTTTTCCATTGGATTTTATTTGACAGCCACAAACTCAGAAAAAGATTTTGATTTAGGAATAGATAGATTATCTTCGGTTAGCCCCTTTATGTGCATTTCAATTGCTTTATACATATTTCTTTCCGTTTCTTCACGGGTTTTACCTGTTGCTACACAACCAGGCAAATCAGGTGAATATGCGGAATAATTCCCATTTGCCTTTTCAATAATTATAAGAAACCGGTGCATAGTTATTCCACCTCCTTCAATTTTGCCTGCTTTAAAATGCTGTTTAATGTTCCTCTGCTTAAATCATGACCGGAGTGCCCCGCAATAGTCACCCTCCCGGATTTTGCAGGATGTTTGTATTGCCTATGGCTACCTTTTGTGTCAACTAAATACCAGCCATTCTTTACAATCATTTTAATTGCATCACGTATTTTCATCATTATTAAGTTGCTTTAAGAGGTCTCTGCCACTACTTTTTCATCCTTTTTTTAATTTCTGCTTCATAACCGCTTTCCAAAGGGATATAGTATTTTTTTCCTTTTCCCAGATACTCCTGTTTTATCTCGCCGGATTTGAGCTTTTTCGCCGTTTCGGGGTCATGCGGGTACTGGTAGCCGCCCCTGCCAAGCTCCTGCGCGCCTTTGTAGCCGGCAACCTTAAGGTGGTCGGGAACCCCGGCAGTTTCCTCTTTCTCTACGTCTTCCAGGGCGCTGTTGATTGCGGCGTACGATGCGTTACTTTTGGGGGCTGTCGCTATATAAACCGCTGCCTGGGCCAGCGGTATCTTCGCCTCAGGCATCCCTATGAAGAGCACGGACTGCAGAGCGGCGGCAGCTAACACCAGCGCCTGCGGGTCAGCGTTACCCACATCTTCGCTGGCGCATATGACTATCCTTCTTGCTATAAACCGGGGATCTTCTCCCGCATAGAGCATTTTTGCCAGCCAGTAAAGAGCCGCGTCCGGGTCACTGCCCCTCATGCTTTTGATGAAAGCCGAAATTGTGTCATAATGGGCGTCGCCGTCTCGGTCATAGGCAACTTTTTTCTGTATGGATTCCCTTATCGTTTCAGCGTCAATGACCACTTTGCCGTTCAGGGGTTTTGTCGTGATGACTGCCAGGTCCAGCGCGTTCAACGCCTGCCTTGCGTCCCCGTCAGCCGCGGAAATCAGGTAGTCCATTGCGTCTGCGGATATCTCGGTATTATATCTGCCCAGGCCTTTCTCTTTGTCATAAAGCGTTCTTTCCAGGATGGCCCGCATTTCTTCGTGTGACAGAACCTTGAACTCAAAGATCCGTGAACGGGAGATCAGCGCCTGGCTGACAGTGAAATACGGGTTTTCCACCGTCGTGCCTATAAGCACAACGGTGCCGTTCTCAACATCGGGAAGAAGAGCGTCCTGCTGGAGCTTGTTAAAACGGTGTATCTCGTCGATAAAAAGCATGGTGCGCCGGCCCATACCGCGCCGCTTTCTTGCCTCCAGGACCGCTTCCCTTATCTCAGCCACACCCGAGGTCACCGCGTTGATGCTTATGAAATATGCTCCCGTTTTTTTCGCGATGATGCGGGCTAGCGCCGTCTTGCCTGTTCCGGGAGGGCCGAAAAAGATCAAAGAACCGAGCCTGTCGGATTCAATGGCGCGCCTTAGCAGTTTACCGCTTCCTATTATGTGCTCCTGCCCGGCAAAATCCTCAAGCACGTCCGGCCTCATCCTGCTGGCCAGTGGCTCCTCGAATCCTGTTTTTTCAAACAACTCTTTCTCTTCTTCCATCAAAACCAATCCGTGTTTAACCGAAAAATTTTAAATTTGCTGATATATTGTATTATACAGGCCCCGCCCCGACCGTGTGTAACATGTTTCAACCTTTTAAGTTAAAGTGGGTACGCTAAATCCGGCCGTGAGGCAAGATCTAAGCTTGTTCCCGTTTTAAAAGGCGTTGGGTTAAAATCATGCCGCATCACGAGAAGGGGCAGGATATTATTTCAGTTCCTTCTCAATCTTTTCAATGAGTTCAAATGCCTTCTTGGCAACCGCGCTGCTTTCGTCGCCGTCTATCTCCCTCTTTTTCGTCGAGCTGGATTTGTAAAGCTCATCCACTATGTGCAGAGAGGCAAGTATCGCTATCTTGTAAGGCGATATTATACCTGTTGCCTGCTGCATATCTTTCATTTTCTTGTCTATGTAAGCGGCAAGCTTCTGCATGTATGCTACGTCGTCCTCGCTTTTGAGAAGGTAGCTGGTCCCGAATATTTCGACCCTTACTTTATTTTCTCTGTTAGGCATTTTAGTCTACTTTTCTTCCTTCTCGATCTCATCGATGCTTTTAAGCATTTCCTCTATCCTGGACGCGATCGCTTCCCCGTCTCCGGCAGTCTTGCGCGTCTCTTCCTTCTCCTGTTTAAGCTTGGCGTTTTCTTTTAGAATATCGTTGAGCACCTGCTCCTGTTCGTTGAGCTTGGTCTGCAGAACCGAATTCCTGGACGCCAGCATCTCATTTTCTTTCTTGAGCTTGCTGACAAGCTCCAGGATCTTCTGGACCTTTTCCTCCAGTTCCTGTATCCGCTCCATCATATTAGGCTCCCTTTTTCAATTGAAGATGGTAGATTTTAAATTGCATTTATTCCCTGAGCTTTATCCCTTTGCGCGAGAGTGCCTCCACAATCCTGAAATGCAGGCTGTTCACTTCTTCATCTGTCAGCGTTTTTCCTCTCGACTGATATATCAGCGTGAAAGCCAGGCTTTTGTATCCCTGCGGTATCTGGCCGCCCTGATAAAAATCAAAAAGTTCTATATCGGAAAGAAGCTCCCCTCCTTCGCTTCTTATTATACCTGCCGCTTCTCCGGCGCTTATCCCGAAGGGAACAAGCAGCGCCGCGTCCCTTCTTACAGCCGGGAATTTTGAGATCGGATCATAGCGCATGCCGGGCTTCCTGCGGTCTTTCAGAACTCCCAGGTCCATCTCAAAAAAGCATACTTCCCCGGCAAGCTTGTAATGGTCCGTTATCCCGCCTGAAAGCTTTCCTATAATGCCCGCCTTTTCTTTACCGGCAAATACCGACAGTGTATAATCAGCGAAAGGGCAATCATGACCTTCGGCGGCCATGAAAGAATAATCGGCTGCGCCCAGATTGCGCAGCAGGTATTCCGCAGCTCCTTTCAGATCAAAAAAATCGAACTTCCTTTCCTTGTCCTGCCAGAATTTATGGTTTTTCCCGTACGCGGCAGCGGAGATCATAGTCCTTTCCTCGGGTAATTTTCCGCCGGAGTCTTCAAAGACCCTTCCTATCTCGAAAATTTTCAGTGATTCCGCGTCTCTGTTCGCGTTGAAAGCAAGATTTTCGGCCAGCCAGGGCACAAGGGATGGCCTTAACAGAGGCATTTCCTCATCCAGGGGATTTGAAATCCTGACGATTTTTTTGCTTTTTGATATTTCTTCCGCGAATATACCGCTCTTCATCAGGCCGTAATTCATACACTCGGAATAACCTATGGCTGCCATCGCCTCGCGGGCGCTTTCCTGCATGGCAAGCGTTCCGCTGCTTACCGAACCATACCTGCGGTCGCTTTCTATACCGGGAAGCAATACCGGGATTGACGGCTTGATCCTGTCATAACCGTAGTGCCTGGCTATCTCCTCTATGACGTCGATCTCCCCGGTCACGTCAGCCTGCCTCCATGACGGAACCCCAACCCTGACAAATGATTCGTGCTTTGTGGTGCAGAAACCCAGTTTCCGCAGGATCCTCGATATTTCTTTCACCGGGATCCTGTTGCCAAGTATCTGTTCTACTCTCGCTAACCTGACTTTTATCTTTAGGGCCTTCTGTTTAAACGGATACTCATCCAAAACCCCTTTCAATATTTTCCCGCCTGCTACCTGCTGGACAAGCTGGCAAATCCTGTCAACCGACCTCCTGGCCTCTTCTATATCGGAATTTCTTTCAAACCTGTATGAAGCTGCTGTGTCCATTCCCATTTTCAGAGAGGTTTTTCTTATACTTGAAGAATTGAAACATGCGCTCTCTATGACCACGTCTTTTGTCGAGGGATTAACCTCGGTATTCGCACCGCCCATTATTCCGGCAAGGGCGACAGCGCGCTGGGTATCAGCTATCACAAGCATGTCGTTTTCCAGTTTTCTTTCAACACCGTCAAGCGTAACCAGGCTCTCGCCCTGCCCTGCTGTCCTTACGATAATATGCCTGCCCTTCAGGAGTGAATGGTCAAAAGCATGGGTGGGCTGTCCTGTTTCGAGGAGAACATAGTTTGTAACGTCAACGACATTGTTTATTGACCTTACCCCCATCGATTCAAGTCTCCGGCTCATCCACGCAGGAGAAGGTCCGATCTTTACGTCTTTTATGACCCTGGCCGTATACCTGGCGCAAAGCTGCGGGTTCCTGATCTCAACCTTAAGGTAATCGCCTGCTTTTTCTGCACCTTCGGCAATGGCAGGACTATGTTCCACAAATCCCAGGTTATAGGCGCAGGAAATCTCCCTTGCAAAACCTATAACCGAAAGGCAATCCCCGCGGTTGGGCGTGATCTCAATCTCGAATATGGAATCTCCGCCAGATTCCTGGACAGATATCACCTCGAAACCGAACGAAGTAAGTTTCTCCGCGAGTTCCTTCGGAGTAATTTCAAAATCCACGAATTCTTTTAACCAAGCATAAGATATTTTCATTTAAACTGCCTTAAAAAACGGATATCATTCTCGCAGAATAAGCGTATATCTTCAACGCCATACTTAAGCATGGCAAGCCTTTCCAGGCCTACCCCAAATGCGAAACCTGTATATTTTTCACTGTCATATTTCACATAATTGAAAACATTCGGATGGACCATGCCGCAGCCCAGTATCTCAAGATAACCGTTCCCGCATATCCTGCAGCCTTTGCCTCCGCAGGCACTGCAGCTTATGGCTGCTTCCGCGCTTGGCTCAGTAAAAGGGAAGAAACTCGGGGTAAACCTTACTTTTCTTCCGCTGCCGAATAACCGCGTAAGGAAAAACGAAAGGACTCCTTTCAGATGGGAAAAATTTATGCCTTTGTCCACCAGCAAACCCTCAACCTGGTTGAAAACGGGGGAATGCGAGGCATCAGAAGCATCCCTTCTGTAGCACTTACCCACGGCCACTATCCTTACCGGCGGCCTTACTTTCTCCATAACCCTTACCTGGATCGGTGAAGTGTGGGTCCTGAGCAGAACATCATTTTTTATGAAAAAAGTGTCCCTTACATTCCTTGCCGGATGGTTTTTGGGATGGTTTAGCGCATCGAAATTGTAGTATTCGGTCTCTACCTCCCTGCCGTCCACAACATCGAAACCCAGTTTAGAAAAAATCCCCAGAACTTCTTTCTGAATAAGCGAAACGGGATGGAGCCCTCCCGCCCTGACAATCCTGCCGGGAAGCGTGGCGTCGATCCCCTTATATGCATCCGAAGATGCATCCTCAGGCCTTGTAAAGAACTCCGGTTTCCGCGAACTCCAGGTTTCGAGCAGGCTGTTTTTAAGCGCGTTGACGAGAATCCCGAAAGCGGGCCTGTCTTCTGCGGGAACGCTCCCGATGCCAGCCATGACCTCGGAAAGCAGGCCCTTCTTCCCGAGATATTTTATCCTGCATGCCTCGAGCTGCGAACTGCTTGAAGCTGAAGAGAACTCATCACGGGCTTCTTTTACTATAGCTTCGATCTTTTTCTTTATTTCCTCAAACATTTCCCTTCACCAGCCCGGCCAGATATTTTATAGCGCCTTCATCGCTTGCTGCCATTTCGCCAAGCATCCTTCTGTCCAGGATCACGCCCAGTTTCCTGAGCCCTTGTGTCATTTCAGCGTATGTAAGGCCTGCCTGCCTTGCCGCGGCATTGATCCGCATGATCCATAAAGTCCTGAAATCCCTTTTTCTCGTCCTGCGGTCCCTGTACGCGTAGGCAAGCGCTTTTTTAAAAGCGTCTGACGCTGTGCGGTACAGTTTGCTTTTACCTCCGTAAAATCCCTTTACATACTGGAATAATTTCTGTTTTCTCCTTTTTTTAACAGTACCTCTCTTAATTCTCATCTGTCTTGCTCCTTTCTGCCATTTTTCATTTTACATTTTGTTGAGCTGGTAGCGATTGAACTGGTAATGAAATCCCCGCGTCTAACCCATAAAGGGTTGTGGGGGAATCCCCCCTGTTTGCCCATTCAGGGCAAGGGGGGACATTCAGCATAATAGTTTTTACATATTGGGTATCAGCCTTTTGATGTCCTGCTGGTTTGATTTATCCACGACGCAGCTTCCCCTCATACCCCTCTTTCTCTTCGATGTTTTCTTGGTGAGCAGGTGCCTGCGGTAAGCCATGTATCTTATGACTTTGCCTTTCCCGGAAATCTTGAACCTCTTTGCCGCGCTTTTCTTTGTTTTTATTTTTGGCATTATATCTCCAATTTTTCATTGCTCACTCTTCGCTTGCTGTTCGCTCACTGTTCAATAATACAAAAATACCGGCATCGGGAGGGATCCTCCCTGGTTGCTGGATCATCGGACCGGGTCTTGCCGCGGTCTATTTCTTTACAGGAGCGATAATCGCAATTTTATACATACCTTCCTGCCTGGGTGCCTGCTCGAACACGAAAAGTCCGCTGAGTTCCGTATTCAGCCTTTCCAGCAGTTTGTTGCCCCGCTCCTTGTATGCGATCTCCCTGCCGCGGAACACGATGCTGAGTTTTACCTTGTCGCCTTCCTCGAGAAATCTTTTGATGTTCGCAAGTTTTATCATGAAATCATGCTCGCCTATCTGCGGCCTGACGCGCACCTCTTTTATATGCGTTACTTTCTGCTTCTTTTTTTGGAGCCTTTCTTTCTTTTCCAGTTCATACTTGAACTTGCCAAGTTCCTCAATCTTGCATACAGGAGGAATGGCAGACTCAGACACCATTATCAGGTCCAGACCTTTCTCGCGGGCTATCCTGAGAGCGTCAGACGCAGACAGGACCCCGAGTTGCTGCCCGGTTTCATCTATAACCCTCATTTCCTTCGCCCGTATCTCCTCGTTTATCCTTACTCTTCTGGTGAAAATATTATCACCCCCTTTAATAATCTATTTTCTATTTTCTATTCTCTATTGTTCAATTGCTCTGATTTTTCGCTTCGCGAAAAAATACCGAAACACCATAAAATACTGAAAATAGAACAATGGAAAATAGACCGCAATCTCGCAATTTCATTTCTCTATTCTCTATTGTTCAATTGCTCTATTGCTCTGATTTTTCGCTTCGCGAAAAATCTGGGCCCACCCGGATTTGAACCAGGGACCTACTGATTATGAGTCAGCCGCTCTCACCGCTGAGCTATGGGCCCGCTTTTAGTTGAAAGTTGAAATCAGATTTTACTTTTAGCTTTGAGCTTTCAGCTTTTAGCTAAACTACGGGGCAAGGTAATCTTTTAAAATCCTGCTTCTTGCCGGATGCTTCAGTTTCCTCAGGGCTTTGGATTCTATCTGCCTTATCCTTTCCCGCGTTACGTTGAATATGCGCCCGACCTCTTCAAGCGTATGCCTGTACCCATCCTTGCCAAGGCCGAAACGCAGTTTCAAGATTTCTTTCTCTTTAAAGCTCAAGGTATCCAGAACGGAAAGCAGTTTTTCGCGGCACATGGACGAGATAACCATGTTGGACGGCGCTTCCACGTTCTTGTTCTCAATAAAATCAGCAAGGTGGGCGTCATCCCTTTCCCTGATGGGAGTCTCGAGCGAGATCGGCTCCTGGACGATCCTCAGCACCCTCCTGACCTTGCGCAGCGGCAGGTGAACCTCTTTAGAAATTTCCTCGGGTGAAGGCTTCCTTCTCAGGCTCTGGACCAGGTTCCTCGAAGCGTGTATTATCCGGTTTATCTGTTCTATCATGTGCACGGGCACCCTTATGGTCCTGGACTGGTCCGCAAGAGCGCGCGTTATTGTCTGCCTGATCCACCATGTTGCATAGGTGCTGAACCTTCCCTTCTTGTAACTGTATCTGTCAACTGCCTTAATAAGACCGATATTCCCTTCCTGTATAAGATCCAGGAACGAAAGACCGCGGTTCATGTAATTCTTGGCGATGCTGACGACAAGCCTGAGGTTGGCGGTGATCAACCTGTCCCTGCAGTCATTTATCGTCTTTTCTTCTTTTGAAATAAGCCTGCTGGTCTTTTTAAGCTCCTCTGTCTTCATCTTGGCTTTTCTTTCCATGCCGGAAATTTTACGTTCCAGCGATCTGATCCTGGAAACCAGCAATTTTTTTCTCTTCTTTATTTCGGGCTTCCTGCTCTCTTTCGGCCCAAAGGCGTTCAGCCTGCTCATAAGGCTGTGCCTTTCGGAATTCATTTTATCGATTTTCCCGCAGAGGTCAGTAAAAATCCCCGAGACCCTGGTAATAAACTCGCTGGATATGTTCGCACCGAGTATCCAGGAACTTATCTTCGGCATATCTTTCTTTTTCCTGTTCATTTCCCTTGCCACGGCTGACATATCTTCTTTTACTTTTTTTTCATCTTCAAGAAATGCGCGGCCGTCGTTCTGTATCAGTTCCGATATTTCCAATTCATCATTATTAATGCTGTTAAAAAAAATCTTCAGTTCTACAAAACCGACCTCGCTAAGCAGCGTAAGCTCCTTGATTTTCCTTTTGCTCTCCTCCGTGTCTTTTGCTATTCCTTCTTCTTCTTCGGGATTCAACAGGGATGTCTGGCCCATCCTGCCCAGATACATCTTGATCGCGTCCAGCGGTTCGGTGAATTCCTCTTTTTGCGCGGCTTCCTTTGCCGGCTCGGTTGTTTCTCCGGGGATCTCGGGCTCCGCGGGCTCCGCGGCCTGGGCATCCTTGGCCGCATCGACAATTTTAATGTTCTTATCTTTCAACACAACAAAGATGTTGTCTATATCCTCCGGATCAACTATGTCGGAGGGAAGTATTTCGTTTATTTCCTCGTAAGACAACTGGCCTTTCTGCTTGCCCTTGGCAAGCAGCTGTTTCAAGCCGGACGCTATAAGGTTTTTGCCCTGCGCGTGAGTCGCCCTGCTGCTTCCTTTTTCGATCCTGGCTTTTATTGCTTTAGGCTTTGGCCGGGGCGCCAACTTTTTCTTCTTCATGATCCCGTGTTTTTGCCTGTGTGTGGTTTTTCTGTCAGGTTTCCGGCTTACGCTCTTTTTCACGTGTTTCATTCTTTTTTTTCCGATAGGCATTTAATTAAATCTCCCCGAATTAACGGCACGGTGGTCCTTTTCCAGTTCCTGGTACTGCAGAAGAAGCACCTGCAGTTTTTCCGCGCTCTTTTCCTTTTCTGCCTGCCTTATTTCTTTTTCTATCGTCTTTTTCCTTTTAATGAACTTTCCTTCCCTGATCTTCCTCACGCAGTCTCCCAGCATCCTTTCCCTGTCAGACTGCTTCCCGGACCCCTCATCCTCAAATATACCCAGCTCGTCCTGCAGGGAGAGCATTGAGGCTATTCCCGCAAGCTTCTCGTCACCAAGACAATCCATCAGCACCTTGAAATCCACACGCCCGCTTTCTTCGAATATCCTGAATATATTATCCACTATCTTCTTGTATCCGGGATTCTCGAAATCCTCCAGCTCCAGATTTTTCCTGATCACTGGAATAAACGAGCTGTCGCCCAGCATCAGCCTGACTATCATTGACTCTGCCTTTGCCATATCGCTTAATCCGGTTGTTTCCGTAACCGATTTTTTTGTAAAATCGCGCTCCGAGAATGCCTGCAGGATCCGGTCGTATTCAGCGTAAACATATTTTTCCAGAAGTTCGAGTTCTTCAGCCAGCTTCTTGAGATAAATGCTCTTTTTCACCTCGTTCTTCAGCTTTCCTATTACCGGAAGCAGTTCCGCGACTATCTTCTGCTTGCCTTCATTGGTATTCCTGTCGAGTTTCGAAAAAACCCTTCTGAAATGATAATCCATAAGCGGCAGGGCACCTTCAGCGAGTTTTGCGAATGCGTCCTTCCCGTATTCCCTGATATAACTGTCAGGGTCGCCCGAGGGAAGCACGAGTATCCTTGGCTCAACATCCCTTTCGACCAGAAGGTCCAGGCCTCTCATGGTAGCCGCTTCCCCGGCAGTATCGGCATCATAGCATATTATCGGCCTTTCAGCATATCTCCTTAAGAGAGAGATCTGGCTGTCGGTCAGGGCGGTACCCAGGGATGCAACCGCATTTTCTACGCCGTTCTGATAGAGCATGAGAAAATCCATATAGCCCTCGACTATGATCGCCTCGCCTGTCCTGCGGATCCCCTCTTTGGTAACATTCATCCCGTAAAGTACCCTGCCCTTGCTGAATACCTGTGTTTCGGCTGTGTTAAGGTATTTCGGCTCTCCTTCCTCCAGGATCCTTCCGCCAAATCCCAGAACCTTCTGCCTGAGGTCGAATATAGGGAACATCAGGCGCCTGCGGAAATAGTCCTGCGGATGGCCCTGGTATTCTCCCGATGCAGCCAGGCCCGCCTCCCTCAACTGGCTTATGTGCGTTCCGCTCCCGGTGAGCTCTTTGACCAGATAACCGCCTCCCGGCGCATATCCTATTTTGAATTTTTCAATTATTTCTTTTGCAAGACCCCGCTTATCAAGGTAGCTCCTGACTTTCCTGTTCTCTTCCCGCAAAAGGCATGTATGGTAGATCTCTGCCGCTTTTTCGTTTATCTCGAAAAGCGTTTCCTTCTTTTTGGCGCTTTCGGTCTCATATTCAGAAGTGACAATGGCAACATTCAGTTTTTGGCCAAGCGATCTGACGGCTTCCGGGAACGGCATGTTCTCCATTTTCATTACAAGATTTATTACATTCCCCCCTGCGCCGCACCCGAAACAGTGGAAGATCTGCTTGTCAGGGCTTATGACGAATGATGGTGTTTTTTCCTGATGGAAAGGACAAAGCGCTTTAAAATTCCTGCCTGCCTTTGTCAGCTTGAAATATCCCGAGGCTACCTCGACAATATCAGCCCCTTCTCTTATCTTCTCAATAACGCTTTCAGGTATCTGGGCCATAACTTTTAGTTTGCTGGTTTGCTGGTTTTCCGGTTCCCTGGTTTATAGCAAGCTAACCGGCTAACTGGCCAACCAGCGGATTTTTTCAGAAGCTTATCGATATGTTTTTTTATCATTGCGAACGTGCGTTCAGCGGGAGAAACAACCTTGACGATCTTTATCCTGCCGGGTTCCCTGCGCGCAAGGCTCAGGTAGCCGTTCCTGACCTTTCTGTGGAAAGAGATCCTCTCCTCTTCTATCCTGTCCCTGATATTTTTGCTTTTTGCCCTCAGCAGCCCCGATTTTATATCGGGGCCAAGATCAAGGCATATCGTAAGGTCAGGCCTGATGCCTGCGGTTACGCTGCGGTTAAGTACGTCTATCAAGCTTGCGCTGATCCCCCTGCCAAAACCCTGGTAGGCAACAGTGGCATCCGTAAACCTGTCGGTTACCACAGCCCTGCCTTTTTTATTGAGCGCGGGGATCACTACCTGCCTTATATGCTGCGCCCTGTCCGCCATATAAAGAAAAAGCTCGGTATATGCATCGATCTCTTTATTTGAAGGATCAAGTAGTATTTTTCGTATGCTTCTGCCGATCCTTGTACCGCCGGGCTCAAAGGTCAGAAGAACGCTGTATCCGCGGGCCTGAAGGTAATCCCTGATCAATCCTGTTTGCGTTGTTTTGCCCGTTCCTTCCCCGCCCTCTATGCTAATAAATATTCCACGCTTCATAAAATAGTCCATAACAAAGTTGCAAGTGACCAGATGAAATATGTCCCAAAGGGATCCCTAGCATCTTGCCCCTTGTATTTTAGTCAGTATTTTCGACCACCATCTTTTATTATCCGCGTACCATTTCACTGTTTTTGCCAGGCCTTCCCTGAAACTTGTCCTGGGCGCCCACCCAAGCTTCCTGACCTTTTCCGAGTCTATAGAATATCTGCGGTCATGGCCAGGCCTATCCTTGACAAAATTTATCAGCTCTTCACCCCTGCCAAGTTCTTTCAGTATCATCCTGCAGGTATCTATGTTCTTTTTTTCGTTCCCGCCGCCGATATTGTAAATTTCTCCGGGAACGCCTTTTTGCATTACGGCATCGATCGCCTCACAGTTATCTGCCACGTAAATCCAGTCCCTTACGTTCTTGCCATCGCCGTAAACAGGGATCTTTTTATCCTGCATGGCATTCAGAATAACAGTGGGCATGAATTTTTCCGGGTGCTGGAACGGGCCGAAATTATTTGAGCTGCGTGTAATAATAACGGGAAAGCCGTATGTTATACAATATGACCGGCACAGCATGTCAGAGCTCGCTTTGCTCGCTGAATAAGGGCTGTTAGGCGCAAGTGGGCTTTCTTCCGTGAATGAACCCTTTTCTGTGGAGCCGTAAACCTCGTCTGTGCTTATCTGGATGAATTTTTTTACCCCTCGTTTCTTTGCTTCCTCGAGAAGAGTGTATGTTCCCAGCACGTCTGTTTTTACAAAAACCCCCGCATCCGTGATAGACCTGTCTACGTGGGTCTCGGCTGCGAAATTTATCACAGTTCCGCAGCCTGCCATAGCTTCTGCAACGGCTTTCCTATCGCAGATATCCCCTTTAATAAATATTATATTGTGTATTATATCTGACAAATTATCAAGATTGCCCGCATATGTCAAATTATCTAATATTAATATTTTATTAGAGTATTTGCTTAATATATAATGGACGAAGTTGCTACCGATGAACCCGGCTCCGCCTGTTACCAGAATTTTCATTCATCCCTCTTGCATAGTGAAGCTTGTTTTTTCCCGCTGCTACCGCCTTTTTAGTATAATTGTATATATTATATGCATTTTAGGCAAAAAGTCAAGGATTTTTTCCTGTTTTTTCTGTTATGTGCGTGTCCCTAATAAGCGCGTATGTCAGAATTGCTTCAATATGCGTTCAAGATACTTTCTCAAAATAACACGCAAAATAATCAATGAATCCTTATTAAGTTGTCTATAAATTGTTCTATAAACACCGTTTCTGAGACGCCAAAAAGCACCGTTTTTACCGCGGATTTTTTTGCCTTTTGGTGGCCTTGGGAAAGGTTCTTTTTGAAGATTTTTGATGTCAAAGATGATATTCCCATAATCTTTAGGTTTTTCTATCTTAATTTCATCCAGTTCGTCCTGCGCTGTTTTAGTCAAAAATATCTTCATTTAAACCCTTTCACCTTTTAGATAATTTTCAACTGAGATAATTTTGCCGGCTGATATATCTTTTTCTGCTTCTTTTAAGAGCTTATTAATGTGTGGGCTATTTGCAATAATAAAATCTTCCACACCCATGTCGCTGGAAAACGGTATAATGCCAAAGCAAGGTTTGCCTCTTCTGGTTATTATCATTGGCTTTTTTTGCAACGCAATTTTGGGAAAATTCAGTCTTATATCCCTGACCGTTACGGTTTCCATATTTTATACCTCCCTTTTATGTTTCACCGATGTTTCACATATTATAACACAAAAAAATGATTATGTCAAGAAAAAATGCATTAGAATGTAAAAATCGACAAATAAAAAAAGGTCCTCGTTTTGAGGACCCGATTTCTCCGGGCATTCACTCGGCTGCGTTAGAATTTCGCAATGAGCGAAATTCGGCCCGCCACCACGAATTTGGCGGATCTTCATCTTAGAACTTGGCAATAATCGATATTCGATGTGAGTAACCTAAATCCCCGTAAGGAACGAGGGCATAATCTATGTCCAAAATACCGATCTTGAAGCCAACGCCGCAGGTTAGGCCGGCAAGCGCTCCCAGGGTGTTGTTTATCGCGCTGTTATACTTGTATCCTGCCCTTATGGCAAGCACGGGATGGACCCAGTATTCTATACCTGCTCCCACAGCCCAGATGGAATCAAGGATAGAGTAATTCAGGTCAACAGCAAGAGTAAGTTTGCTGTCAGTAGATTTATTGGCAATACCTGCTTTTAGGTTCATAGGCAGAGGGCTTGCCTCTAAAATAAACGGGGCTTCGTAGCCTATATTCTGCAGGGCAAGGCCCATAACCAAGCCTTCCTTGTTCAGTTTATACTGATAGAATGAAGGGGATTTTGGGTTAAATGATATGAAAGATGCGTAGATGAAAAGTTATAAGTTGATGTGAAGGAGATGGGTGGCGTATGGTTTAGTAAGTTGTCTTATTGGGCTACAATAAAAAACCCGTTCTGTTTTTTAGAACGGGTCTATAAATACCACCTGAATGAAAAGCTTGCAGTTGTTCCTCTGCTCTGTCCCGCTATCCTGCAAGCGGACGTTCTTGTCGTGCTGCCCTTGTCTTTGAAAAGGAAGATTCTGATTCTCATCTAAGTTCCTTAAGCACACTGCTTTTTGCTTAATTATGTATTAAGATGAATATTACTAAATATAAGTATAATGCTTTTTTATGATTTGTTAAGAAAATACTGATTATTATGTCTTTTTTACTTTCGCTTACTTTTCTTTACTTTTTCCTGTAGCCATTGCTCAAGCTTCTGCTGGCTGAACCTCCACTGTTTTCCCACCTTGGAAGCGGGTATCTTGCCCTTGTTCGCAAGTCTGTAGACAGTCATACCGGTTACTTTTAGGAACTGGGCTGCTTCCTTTAGGGTCAAAATTTGAGTTATATCCTTAACAGGCTTTTCAAGGAAATCTGAAACGCCAAGCTTGAAAGCAGTCCTTATCCGGTCGTCTATCTCATAGCCGCTCATCATTATGGCGGTTGTTTTTGGGTTGATCCTCTTCAGTTCCTTCAGGACCTCTACGCCGTCCATGCCTGAAGGCAGGACTACGTCTATGAACGCAAGGTCATACTCTGTCTTTTCAGCCAAAGACAGGGCATCTCTGCCTGTCAGGGCTACGCTTACCTCACAGGTATCCCTGAATATACGTTTGAAGAACTCAAGCATCGCCAGTTCGTCGTCTACGATAAGGATTTTGAATTTGGATTCCGATTGCGCTTCTTTTTTGCCTTCTTCCTGCATGTCTCCGACCTTCTACCCAAAGTGTGATTTTTCAAACTCAACAAACAGGATTACGTAGAATGACAGGGAATGACATAGAATGACAAATAATTACATTGCATGGACATCAGTTGGAGATGCTAAAATCAACAATTCACCTTATTTTGCAACGAAATCCTCAAATTACCAAAATCGGCTTTCAAGACCGGTGCCATCAACCGCTCGGCCACCTCTCCGCCCATCTTGCCTTACAGTCAAGATGGGCGGACACATACCCGTTAATTCGGGCGAATCCCCGCCTAAAAATATTTTAAATTAATATAACGGGCGAGGTCTCGACCCGCCCCGAAGGGGACGGGCGGACACCCATCCGTTAATCCAGATGATTACTATGGAAGCGCTTCAATAATTCTTTTTATTCTTCTGCGACCGCCGCCAGTTTTAAAATAATATTCACGATGACGTGCTTCCGTGTAGGAATTTAATTCTTCAGTATAAATAATCCGCCAGGGCCGTCCGTTTTTAGTGGATTGCACCAAGCCTGAATTATGAACTTTTAAGCGTTCCACCGGATTACCTGAACACCCTACATAACTACACTTTATCTTTATACTTAATAGCACATAAACATAATGCATCCATGTGTCCTGTTCTATAATAGAGAACTATTTCTTTTTCTTCAGCTTTAAAAGAACTTTCAGGTCCTCTTTATCTTTTGCGCGCCCTGCCGCCTTTTTCATTTTTATCAGGTCGCTTAAACCTGAAAAATAGGCTCCGGTCGAGCCGATCTTGCCCGCAACCTTATTTTCCCAGACCTTTTTAAAAGTTGCTCCCGCCACAAACGGATGGATATCCGTTTCCAGGATATACTGGCGTATAAGTATCTTTTTTGACAACAAATCCTTCACGCTGATATCTGAGACATCGTAACCGAATCCTCCAAGCGCCTTCAGGATTCTCCCGGCGTTTACCGGCGTTTTTTCTATAAATATGTCAATGTCAAGGGTTGCCCTGCTGTAACCGTGCACAGGAAAAGCAGTGGCGCCTATGATAACGAATTTTACCTTATTTTCTTTTAATGATCTCAAAAGGCTTTCGGTGTCCATTTTTCCGCAGCATCTCCTGCATTTCCCTTGATTTTTTAAACATCATCCTGAACCTCTGCTCTGTTGTCAGCGACAGCTGGTACTTCAGCTCAAAATCCAGTTCTTTTTCCTCATTATTCAGCTTTGTCTTCAAAACCGGCATTGTTTCCTTCCCGCGAATATATATTTAATGATATAGTTATTTGGGAGACTATATTATAGCATATTTTCGTTCAATGTCAAGATTATTTGGCATGAAATTAAAGGGAGAAAAATTTGAAGGTCAGGCTGTCTTGAATATTGAATTATTCAGAGCCTCGATCTTTTTCTTCAAGCCGGTGTCTTCTTGCATGCTTCTGCCTGCCCGCTCTGAGGCCTTGGTCACTGCGCTTGAATCTATCCCGAAGACCCTGCCTATCTCTTTGTTGCTCAGGCTGGTGCGGGCATGAAGAAAATATATGCCGATATCCCTTGTAAGGTTGGGCTTATGCCTGACAGGCCGGACAAGCTCCTGCCTTTTGACGTTGAAGGATTTTGACAGGGCCTCAAGAACCCTTTCGCCAACACCTTCATCGCGGACAGAGTCGTGTCCTGTCAGTTCGCTGTCCTTCGCCTCTATGTCCGCGGCAAACTTTTCCCTGACGAATTTCACGAAGAGCTTGCTGCCAAGGATAAAACCGTGCTTTAAGTCACCTATCACAGCTTTTTCCCTGCCTGAGATCTGCGCGAGGAACTGCCTGTAGCTTTTGACCTGCCTGGCCCTTGAGTTGCCAAACTCCTCAAGCACCTCTTCGCTTTTGACCCATTTATGAGCCTTGTCAGGATCTGTGTAGTCAAGGTAACTGGACCAGGGGTAATCTTCTATCCTGTCAACCATACCTGCCCTGATGGGATTAAGGTGAATATAGGCGGATAAGCCTTTCCAATAGGACTCCTCCCCTACAAGCATGCTCTTGTACCTGCCCTGGAACAAATGGCCTGAGTATTTGTATTTATGGTTATGGTATATCGCGTAGGAGGTCTGGATCCAGGCAAGGGCTTTTGACAGGTTCTCCTTGTTTATGCGCAGAAGGAGATGGTAGTGGTTGGTCATAAGAACGAAGGCAAAAACATCTAATTCGAACTTCTCGACTGCTTTTTCGGCTAATTCCAGGAACTTGGCATAGTCTTCGTCAGAGGGGAATATCCTTCTTCTTCCCACTCCCCTTGACATGACGTGAAAAACCGCGCCCTCGAATTGTATCCTCCATGGACGGGCCATGACAATATTATATCAGAACGAGCAGAGGAAGTCAAGAGAATAATTCCTATATTCAAGGTCTGACCCCCATTATATCCACTGTTTTGAAATGAATAAATAATA
>Ga0210017_1000539_pt1 | contig 32259 bp, 25 predicted proteins | sample CryGeyCG2014_020_FD_183966 | JGI IMG/M metagenome (GOLD analysis project Ga0210017, IMG submission 183966) | Groundwater microbial communities from aquifer - Crystal Geyser CG08_land_8/20/14_0.20 (SPAdes) (version 2) | ecosystem: Environmental > Aquatic > Deep subsurface > Groundwater | place... | reverse complement strand
GGATAAACACGCATGGCAATCAAAAAATCTGAACTGTATAGCTCTTTATGGCGCGGCTGTGATGAACTGCGCGGCGGCATGGATGCCAGCCAGTACAAGGATTATGTGCTGGTGCTGTTGTTTGTCAAATATGTGACGGACAAATACGCAGGTCAGCCCGATGCGCTGATTGAAGTGCCTGAGGGCGGCAGCTTCACCGATATGCTGGCACTCAAGGGTGATAAGGAGATTGGCGACAAGATAAACAAAATCATTGCCCGCCTTGCCGAGGCCAACGACCTCAAGGGCGTGATTGACGTTGCCGATTTTAACGATGCCGACAAGCTGGGCAAGGGCCGTGACATGCAAGATCGCCTGTCTAATCTGGTCAGTATCTTCGATTCACCTGGGTTGAATTTCAGCAACAACCGCGCCGAGGGTGACGACATTCTGGGCGATGCCTATGAATACCTGATGCGCCATTTCGCTACCGAGAGTGGAAAATCCAAGGGGCAGTTCTACACGCCAGCGGAAGTATCTATCATCATGGCGAAGGTCATCGGTATCAATGCCGCCAAGAGCCAAAGCCAAACGATTTATGACCCGACTTGCGGGTCGGGTTCGTTGCTATTGAAAGCAGCGGACGAAGCCAAAACAGGTGTCACCATCTACGGGCAGGAAATGGACAACGCCACTGCCGCGTTAGCCAAGATGAACATGATCCTGCACGACAACCCCACGGCAGAAATCTGGCAGGACAACACGCTGTCCAGTCCGCACTTTAAGGAGAAGGACGGCACGCTCAAGCTGCACGATTTCGTGGTCGCCAATCCGCCGTTTTCCACCAAGGCATGGAGCAATGGTTTCGATCCTGCCAACGATTTGTACGAGCGTTTTGCGGATGGCATCCCGCCTGCCAAGAACGGCGACTACGCTTTTTTGCTGCACATCATCCGCTCACTCAAGAGCACAGGCCGTGGCGCGGTGATTCTGCCGCATGGCGTACTGTTTCGGGGCAATGCCGAAGGTGGCATACGCCGCAACATCATCCGCCGTGGCTACATCAAGGGCATCATCGGTCTGCCTGCCAACCTGTTTTATGGCACGGGGATTCCGGCGTGCATCATCGTGCTGGGCAAGGAAAATGCCGCAGCTCGCATGGGCCTGTTCATGATTGATGCCAGCCGTGGCTTCGTCAAAGACGGCAACAAGAACCGCTTGCGCCATCAGGACATCCACAAAATCGTGGACGTATTCAACAAGCAGCTGGAAATCCCGAAGTTCTCGCGCAGGGTCGGCGTGGCGGAAATCGAGGCGAACGACTACAACCTCAACATCCCACGCTACATAGACAGTTCCGAAGCGGAAGACCTGCAAGACATTGCCGCGCACCTGAAGGGCGGTATTCCGAATGCGGACATCGAGGGGTTATCCGCCTACTGGCAAGTGTTTCCCACCCTGCAAACGCAGTTATTCGAGCGTGGCACACGAGCGGGCTACAGCCAGATGAAAGTAGCAGCGGCATTCGTTAAGCCCACCATTTTCATGCACCCCGAATTCGTCGCCTACACGCAAGCGGTCAGCGAACTGTTTCAACAATGGCGCGCGAACAACATCTCCCGGTTGAAAGGAATTTCGCAGGACACGCACCCCAAGCCGTTGATTGAATTGCTGTCGGAGGATTTGCTACAAACTTTTTCATCTGTGCAACTTATTGATAAATATGATGTTTATCAGCACCTGATGAGCTACTGGTCAGACATCATGCAAGACGATGCCTACCTGATTACGGCAGACGGCTGGGAGGCTGGCAGCGATGCCCGCAACGGCCTGATACCGCCATCACTCATCATTGCCCGTTACTTCGCCGCCGAACGCGAAGCCATCGAGCAACTGGAAGCCCGTCGCGATGCCATCACACGCCAGATGGAAGAGCTGGATGAGGAACATGGCGGTGAAGAGGGTTTGCTGTCTGATGCCAAGAACGACAAAGGCAAACTCACCAAAGTCAGCGTTGCGGCACAACTGAAGAAAATCAAAAATGATGCCGATGGTGCAGACGAGCGCAAGTTACTCAATGCCTACCTCGCCCTCATCGAGCAAGAATCTGCCGCCAACAGACAGGTGAAAGACGCGCAGAAACAGCTCGATGCTAAGGTCGCGGCGCAATATGCCAAGCTCAGTATCGAGGACATCAAAACCTTGGTGGTGGATGACAAGTGGCTCACTACACTCGCCGCCGACGTGCAGACCGAGCTTGACCGCGTATCGCAAGCCTTAACTTCCCGCATCAAACAGCTTGCCGAACGCTACGCCGAACCGTTGCCGCAACTCGCCAAAGAGGTGGCAGCACTGAACGCCCGCGTAGAAGCACACCTGAAACAGATGGGGTTCCAGTTATGAGCCATATCGAATCCAATTGTGGCGAATTCGCCGCAGTTAAAACCCTCAAATTCGGGGGAATTAAAAAGCGGAATGGAGCGAATCCATGACCAAGCCCAAAAAATCTGTCATTGAAGTTCAAGGCACGGATATTTCTGTCCTCTCTAAATCCGACGTGGACTTTATTTCGCTCACGGATATTGCTCGTTATCGCAACTCGCAAGAGCCTTTTTCCATTATCAACAACTGGATGCGCAGTCGGAGCACGATTGAATTCCTTGGGCTTTGGGAGAAATTGAGTAATCCAGAATTTAAACCTCTCGAATTCGAGAGGTTTAGAAATGAAGCGGGAAGCAACTATTTTGTCCTCTCGCCACAACGATGGATTGAAGCCACGCAGGCGGTTGGTATTACCTCCAAATCGGGACGCTACGGCGGAACCTACGCGCATCGCGACATTGCTTTCGAGTTCGCCTCTTGGATCTCTGCCGAATTCAAACTTTACTTGATTAAGGAATTCGACCGACTCAAAGACGACGAAAACCGCCGCCTGTCCTTGACCTGGAATCTCAACCGCACACTTTCCAAGCTCAACTACCGTATTCATACCGATGCCATCCGTCAGCACCTGATACCGCCTGAGATTACGCCCGCCCAAGCCAGCATCACCTATGCCAGCGAAGCCGACCTGCTCAATGTCGCTCTGTTCGGACTGACCGCCAAACAGTGGCGCGATGCGAACCCTGAGCAAGATGGCAATATGCGCGACCACGCCACACTAGAGCAGTTACTCGTACTAGCCAACATGGAAGCGATGAACGCGGAATTCATTCACATGAATTTGCCACAAAGCGAACGCTTGGGGTGTCTCAACCAGATCGCTATTCGGCAGATGCACATTCTCACCGTGGCACCGGTTAGGCAGTTGCTTGGCGAAAGGCCGGACGAGAGCGGCGCATGAGCGACTACGATTCGCTCCTCCAATCCATGAGTGCGCTTGCCGAAGAAATGCGGGGATTGAGTGCCCTTGCTGTGGCACAACACACACCCGTGGTGGGGGCCATCATTTCCACTCGCTGCCGTGATGCCCAATATATTGAGCGCACCCTCGATGGCCTGCTCGATTTCTGCGGGTATGATCCTGCACTGCAACTCTACCGTCGTTTATGTCGTTACTATTGGGGTATAGACCCAGCGGCCACGGCATCCTATGTCGAGGCATATCGAATGACTTGGGATTCTGAAGAAAATAGAATAATGGATAATAATCAATTAACTACCGAAAATTCTTCATTGAAAGACGGCTATGAGCACAATTAAACCGTTGCCACTTGAGCAAGACATCGAAACCAAGGCGGTGCTGAAGAAACTCGCCCGTGCGCATCAGGCACTGGCGGAGTTGAAAGGTGTGGTTGCCAGCATTCCTAACCAGAGCATCCTCATCAGCACGCTCTCTTTGCAGGAAGCGAAAGACAGTTCCGCGATTGAAAACATCATCACCACCCATGACGACCTGTACCGCAGCGACAGTGCGACACGGCAGTTTGTCACCGTGGCGGCGAAAGAGGTGCATAACTATGCCACAGCCTTGCGCAACGGTTTCGAGCAGGTCAAGCGCACCGGACTGCTGACTAATAACGACATACTGGAAATTCAAGCCAGCATTGAAGAGAGTCGCGCAGGTTTCCGCAAACTGCCCGGCACTGCGCTAAAAAACGACCTCACGGGCGCAACCGTTTACACCCCGCCGCAACACCCCGATGAAATCATCGCGCTGATGAGCAATCTGGAACGCTTCATCAATGAAGACGCGTTGTGTGACTGGGACGTGCTTACCAAAATGGCGGTCATCCATCACCAGTTTGAAAGCATTCATCCCTTCTATGACGGCAACGGTAGAACCGGGCGCATCATCAATATCCTGTACTTGGTGCAGCATGACTTGCTGGGCAGCCCTGTGTTGTACTTGAGCCGCTACATCAACCAGAATAAGGCCGATTACTACCGCCTGCTGCAAGCTACCCGCGACACGGATAACTGGGAAGACTGGCTATTATTCATGCTCGAAGGTGTCGAGCAGACTGCCTGCCAAACCACCGCTCTGGTGCGGGACATCAAGCTGCTCATGCAGCAATACAAGCATCGCCTGCGCAATGAATTACCCAAAATTTACAGTCAGGATTTAATCAACAACCTGTTCCGCCACCCTTACACCAAGATTGAGTTTCTGGCTGCCGAGCTACAAGTAGTGCGGCAGACTGCCGCGCGTTATCTCGATGAAGTGGCGGCTTTGGGTTTGCTCAGCAAACATAAAGTTGGCAAAGAAAATTACTACCTCAATGACGCGCTGTCGCAGCTTTTACAAAATATCAGTGTCCCGCCGAAAGCTCAGCTATGAAACCTAACGTGTGTCTGAAAACGGAATTTTTTAACATGAGTCGCGAAACGTGTTACCGAAATAGCGGTTTCGTTAACACGTTAGCTGCGACGTGTAAGCAAAACAGCGGTTTCGGGTACACGTTCAATCCCTCATACACACGAAACAGCGGTTTTATGGGCATGAATGGTGGATGCGCTGCGCTTATCCACCCTACCGCCACCCTGTTTTTCGTAGGGTGGATAAGCGATAGCGCATCCACCAATAGGCTCACCGCATGAGTAGCTATCACCGCACCCATTTGGCGGGAGGCTGTTATTTTTTTACCGTCGTTACGTTCAATCGCACCCCGATTTTTATCAATGAAGCGCGCGTCGAAGTGTTACGGCAAGCCATACGCAAAGTGATGGCGACGCGCCCCTTTGAGATTGATGCGATGGTGATATTGCCCGAACACCTGCACTGCATTTGGCGATTGCCCGAAGGCGATGCCGATTATTCCGCACGCTGGCGTGAAATCAAAAAGGCAGTATCACGCCAAATTAGCACCGCCACCAATGCCCGCAATGAGCGAAACGTGTGGCAGCGCAGATTTTGGGAGCACACCATTCGCGATGAACAAGATTGGCGCAACCATCTGGATTACATCCATTACAACCCCGTCAAACATGGTTTGGTCAGCAGCCCCAGCGATTGGCCGTGGTCGTCGTTTAGCCGCGCCGTTGATAAGGGGTGGTATGAAGCATCATGGGGCGGCAGCGAACCGAGCCTGTTATTAGGAATGGAATACGAATGAGGATGAATTTTTATGGCTTGATTGGTGGATGCGCTGCGCTTATCCACCCTACCGCCACCCTGTTTTTCGTAGGGTGGATAAGCTATAGCGCATCCACCAAAGCGACCAGCACGGGAGCGCAACGATGACTGCCATGAATCGTATTCCGAGCGGATACAAGGTGAATGGTTGCGGAGCAACCAGAGAGAGTACCCTGGGGTACAAGCAGACCGAGGTCGGGGTGATTCCAGAGGATTGGGAAGTTAAATCGCTGGGTGAATTAACGACTACCGTTGCATCAGGGTGTTCAAAATCCAATGCAACGTATGGCAACTATGCCGTTCATGGTTCAACTGGTGTAATCGGTTATAGCAATACCTCGGAATATAAGGGAGATGCCGTGTTGGTTGCCCGTGTCGGGGCAAATGCAGGGAAGCTGAACATCGTTTCGGGGGAATACGGCGTAACGGATAACACCATCATCGTTCGATTTGGAAGTGGCTCTTGCTTGCCATTTTTTTGGCGGCAGATGGAGAGTAAAAATCTCAACCGTCTTGTCTTTGGTTCTGGTCAGCCACTTATCACGGGTACACAACTCAAGGCTCTTGCTGTTTGTGTGCCACCCCTCTCCGAACAACGTGCCATCGCCACTGCGCTATCCGATGTGGATGCGCTACTTGCCGCACAGGACAAGCTCATCGCCAAGAAGCGCGACATCAAGCAAGCCACCATGCAGCAGCTCCTCACCGGCAAACAACGCCTGCCGGGGTTTAGTAGTGAGTGGAAGGTGAAGCGATTGGGAGATGTGGTTGAAATCAGGAAAGGACAGCTCATCACTGAGAAGGATGCCGTAGCGGGAGATGTTCCAGTTATTGCCGGTGGTAAGAAGCCCGCCTATTTCCACAACCAACCTAATCGAACTGGCAAGACGATTACAGTTAGTGCATCGGGAGCAAGTGCAGGCTACCTTGCATTCTTTGATACGCCTATTTTTGCCTCAGACTGTTCTACCATTAGCGAAGGTGTAACGTACTCGATTGAGTTTATGTACTACCAGCTATTGCTAAATCAGGAAGTAATTTACAAGGCTCAAACAGGTGGAGCGCAGCCGCACATTCACGCAGTAGATTTGATGCCGCTCGAAGTTGGTAGCCCCAGCATTGCAGAGCAAACCGCCATCGCCGCTGTCCTCTCCGACATGGATGCCGACCTCGCAGCCCTAGAGCAACAACGCGACAAAACCCGCGCCGTAAAGCAGGGCATGATGCAGGAGCTACTCACCGGAAGGATACGACTGGTGTGAAACTGATAATAAGTTATACGGCCATTGGCGTATACGATCGTATAAATGTGAATAAATTGTTATAAATGAAATTTCTACGAATCTTTATCATCGGCTGTTGGGTGGATGCGCTGCGCTTATCCACCCTACGTTTTTTGGGGGAAAAATGAAAGAGAACCAGAACATCGAATGGAAGCAAGCCTGGCGCGATGAGTATTTGAAGTGGATCTGCGGCTTTGCCAATGCGCAGGGTGGCACGCTGGTGATCGGAAAAAATGATCAAGGTGAGGTGCTGGGCATAGCCAACGCGGCGAAGTTGCTGGAGGATATTCCCAACAAGGTGCGCGATATTTTGGGTATGGTCGTTCCGGTGAATTTACACAGCGAGGACGGGCGCGACTGGCTGGAAATTGTCGTGGAACCTTACCCCAGTCCGATCAGCTACAAGGGCGAATATCACTACCGCAGCGGTAGTACCAAACAGGAGTTGAAGGGCGCGGCACTGGACAAATTCCTGTTGCGCAGGCTCGGCAAACATTGGGATGGCGTGCCTGTGCCTTATGTTGGCATCGGTGATTTGGATGTGAAGGCACTGGCTTATTTTCGCAAGCAAGCGTTGAGGAGCCAGCGTCTTTCGCTGGAAGTTTTGGATGAACCAGATCCATCGTTGCTTGACAAACTGCATTTGCTGGATGGCACTTATCTTAAGCGCGCTACCGTGTTGCTATTTCACCCCGACCCGGAACGATATGTCACGGGAGCGTATATCAAAATCGGATTTTTTGAAACCAACGTTGATTTGCGCTATCAGGATGAAGTTCATGGTGATCTGTTTTCGCAAGTGAATCAGACGATAGCGGTGCTGAAGGCCAAGTACCTGAAGGCGTGGATTTCCTACCAGGGCTTGCAACGCGTCGAGACTTACCCCGTGCCTGAGTCTGCCTTGCGCGAAGCAATCCTGAATGCAGTTGTGCACAAGGATTATGCAAGTGCTGTGCCCATTCAGATCAGCGTATATGCGGACAAACTGATGATCTGGAATCCGGGACAATTACCGCCCGACTGGACTGTGAAAAATCTGTTGGGTAAGCACTCATCTCTGCCGTATAACCCGGAGGTTGCCAACGCTTTTTTCCGCGCTGGAATGATTGAATCTTGGGGGCGCGGTATCGAGCGGATTATGGCGGCCTGCAAGGCGGATGGCGTGCAAGAGCCAGAATTGCGGTATGAGCATACGGGGTTGTGGACTGTATTCCATTTCGCTGATGTTCAGGTCGAAGCTGAAAAAGATGCTGGGGGAACTACCCAAGAAACTACCCAAGAAACTACCCAAGAAACTACCCAAGAAAAAATCCTCGCACTGCTGAAAGCACACCCTTCTATCACGCGTAAAGAGTTGTCCGGTAAAGTTGGAATCAGTCCGGACGGCATCAAGTACCATCTGGAAAAAATGAAGTCTGCAGGGCTTATTCGGCATGTCGGGCCAACCAAGGCAGGCCATTGGGAGGTTTTGAAATGAACAATCCGCAGTTAGCCGAGCCGTTATATCTCACCAAGTATATCGAACGCATGGGGACGGGCACGGGCGACATGATTCGGCGTTGCCGTGAAGTCGGATTGCCGGAGCCACAGTTTTCGGTCTCGGACGGGTTTGTCACGATCATTCGCCGCAAGGCTGGGAAAGTCACTGCAGTGCAGCCAGAGTCACAGCCAGAGTCAATAGAACAGAGGGTGCTCGGCTTGTTGATCAAAGGGGATCTATCCAAGTCGGAAATTTCCAGTGCGTTGGGACAGAAAGAGATCTCCGGTCATTTGAATCAGGTCATACGTGTGTTGTTGAACGACCAAACTTTAGAATATACGATCCCTGATAAAGAGTCGTTTGCATCAATACCGTCTGACTGGAAAGGGTAGATTGCTATTGGCAACGTCACGAAAAGGAAGCCAGCAATGAGCAACGTCGGACAAATTGAAAAAGCCACCCAACAGCGTGTGGTGAAGCTGTTCCAGGAAAAATTAGGCTACGACTATCTGGGCAACAAGATAGACGGCGTAGATAACCGCAACATCAACACTAATTTGGCGCGTAGTTTTTTGAAGAAACAAGGCTATGACGATGCACTGATTACCAAAGCCTTACATCAGTTCAGCAAGGTGGCGGGCGACCAGACCAAGAGCCTGTACGACACGAATAAAGCCGTTTATGAATTGCTGCGCTATGGCGTGAAGGTCAAGGCGGAGATTGGCGAGAACACCCAAACGGTGTGGCTGATAGATTGGAAGCATCCGCTCAATAATCACTTCGCCATTGCGGAAGAGGTGACCGTTAAAGGCGCGGATGCCAAAGCGGCCATCAAATCCTTTGGCAAACGCCCCGATGTGGTGATTTATGTGAACGGTATCGCGTTGGGCGTGCTGGAGCTAAAACGCTCCACCGTGTCGGTGGCGGAGGGTATACGGCAGAATCTGGACAATCAGAAGAAGCTGTTTATCCAGCCCTTCTTTACCACCCTGCAACTGGTGATGGCAGGCAACGATACCGAAGGGCTGCGCTATGGCACGATAGAAACCCCGGAGAAGTATTACCTGACCTGGAAGCAGGACAGCACTATCGAGAATCTGCTCGACCGCCACCTGACCCAGCTTTGCAATAAAACACAACTACTTGAATTGATTCATAATTTTGTGGTGTTCGACGCCGGGGTGAAGAAGCTCTGCCGCCATAATCAATACTTCGGCGTGAAGGCGGCGCAAGACCATATCAAACGGCGCGAAGGCGGCATCATCTGGCACACCCAAGGCAGCGGCAAGAGTCTGACGATGGTGTGGCTGGCGAAGTGGCTGCGCGAAAACGTCAAGGATGCGCGGGTGGTCATCATCACCGACCGTACCGAGCTGGATAAGCAAATCGAGACGGTGTTCAAGGGGGTGGATGAAGACATCTACCGCACCCAGAGCGGCGCAGACCTGATTGCCACGCTGAACGACACCCAGCCGTGGCTGATTGCCTCGCTCATCCACAAGTTTGCGGGCAAGGACAACGAGGCGCAGCCCGGCGATATTGAGGAATTCATCGCCGAGATGAAGCGCAACCTACCGCCCGACTTCAAGGCCCGTGGCGACATCTATGTGTTCGTGGACGAGTGCCACCGCACTCAGAGCGGCGAACTGCACAAGGCGATGAAGGCCATTCTGCCGAATGCGCTGTTCATCGGTTTTACTGGCACGCCATTGCTCAAGGCCGACAAGCAGAAGAGCATCGAGGTGTTCGGTGGTTACATCCATACCTACAAGTTCGACGAAGCGGTGCGCGACAAGGTGGTGCTGGACTTGCGCTACGAGGCGCGGGACATAGACCAGAGCATTACCTCGACCGCCAAAATTGACCAGTGGTTCGATTCCAAGACCCGTGGGCTGAACGATGTGGCACTGGCTCAGCTCAAGAAGAAGTGGGGCAGTATGCAGAAGGTGCTCAGCTCCAAATCTCGCTTGGAGAAAATCGTCGCCGACATCCTGATGGACATGGCTATCCGCGATCGGCTGCAAAGCGGGCGTGGCAACGCCATGCTGGTGACCAGCAGCGTGTACGAGGCGTGCAAGTGCTACGAGCTGTTCGAGCATTCCGAACTGGCGGGTAAGTGCGCCATCGTCACCTCGTATGCGCCTTCCCCCGCTGACATCAAGGGCGAGGAGACTGGCGAAGGGCTAACCGAGCGGCTGCGCAAATACGAAATCTACAACCGTATGCTGGGCGATCAGACGGCGGAAGCGTTCGAGGAAGCGGTCAAGAAGAAATTCATCAAGGAACCAGGACAGATGCGGCTGCTCATCGTCGTGGATAAGCTGCTGACGGGCTTCGATGCGCCCTCAGCCACCTACCTCTACATTGACAAGCAGATGCGCGACCACGGCTTGTTTCAGGCGATTTGTCGGGTCAATCGGCTGGATGGTGACGATAAGGAGTATGGCTATATTATTGATTATAAAGACCTTTTCAAGAGCCTGGGGACAGCGATACACGATTACACCTCGGGCGCGCTGGATGCCTATGACAAGGACGATGTGGCAGGGCTGCTGAAAGATCGTCTGGAGATGGCGAAGCAGCGGCTGGAAGAAGCGCGTGAGGCGATCAAGGCGTTGTGTGAGCCAGTGGAAACCCCCAAGGATACGGCAGCTTATCTGTGTTACTTCTGTGCTGCCGATACCGCCGACAAGAATCGGCTCAAGCTGAATGAAGCCAAACGCATCACCTTGTACAAGCTCACCGTGTCGCTGATTCGCGCCTACGCCGACCTCGCTAACGAGATGAGCGAAGCGGGCTACAGCACCGCCCAGACCGACACAATCAAACAGGAAGTTGACCACTTTGAAAAGGTGCGCAGCGAAGTGAAGATGGCGAGCGGCGACTACATTGACCTGAAGATGTATGAGCCTGCCATGCGACACCTGATTGATACCTACATCCGCGCCGAAGAGAGCGAGAAGATTTCGGCGTTCGATGATTTGAACTTGGTGCAACTGCTGGTTGAGCGCGGCGTGGATGCCGTTCAGGAATTGCCCAAGGGTATCCGCGAGAGCAAAGAGGCGGTGGCCGAAACTATCGAGAACAACTTGCGCCGCGTCATCATAGACGAGCAGCCCATCAACCCGAAATACTACGAGAAGATGTCCGAGCTGCTGGACACACTGATTAAACAGCGTCGCGATGAGGCTGTGGAGTATGAACAGTATTTGGCCAAGTTGGCGGCGCTTGCCAAGCAGGTGCAGAACCCCAGCGGTGGCAGCCGTTACCCCAAGGCTATGGACACCTCAGCCAAACGTGCGCTGTATGACAACTTGGACAAGAACGTGGAGCTTGCGCTACAGGTGGACTATGCGGTGATGAGCAACAAGAAAGACGGTTGGCGCGGCCATAAGGTGAAAGAAAAGGAAGTGCGCTACGCCGTGAAGCGCGTGCTGAACGATGACCAACTGACCGACACCGTATTCGACTTGGTGAAAAATCAGCATGACTACTGAAACGCTTCATTATGTAGCCGGGCTGTCGAAATGGTGGATGCGCTTACGCTTATCCACCCTACTACTCTTTGGCTCAGTGGAATGACGATTGCCTTGCATCAAATCAAGGTGAACGGCCTGACCGTGGATGTGGTGCGCAAGGACATCAAGAACCTGCACCTTGCCGTTTATCCGCCTGCTGGTCGGGTGCGTGTGGCGGCCCCGTTGCGGGTGAGTGACGAAGCGGTGCGCTTGGCGGTGGTCTCGCGGCTCGGCTGGATAAAGAAGCAGAAGAGCAAGTTCACCCGTCAGGCGCGACAGTCAGAGCGGGAATATGTGTCGGGCGAGAGTCACTATTTCCAAGGTCAACGCTATCGGCTGAACGTCCTCTACCAGGCAGGTGTGCCACGCGTCGCCATCCGCAACAAGTCTACTCTCGACCTGACTGTGCGCGAGGGCAGCGAACGTGAACAGCGTGCGACTGTACTGCTGGAATGGTATCGCCAGCACCTGAAGGAACGGGTGCCGGAATTGATTGCCAAGTGGGCACCTGTCATCGGCGTGGAAGTGGCCGACTGGCGCGTAAAGCGGATGAAAACCAAGTGGGGAACGTGCAACATCGAAGCAGGCCGCATCTGGCTCAACCTGGAGCTTGCCAAGAAATCAGCGCAGTGCCTGGAGTACATCGTCGTACACGAGATGGTGCATCTGCTGGAGCGGCATCACAACGATCGCTTTGTTGATTTGATGAACAAGCACATGCCGCAGTGGAAGTTGCAGCGTGAGGAGTTGAACCGGTCGGCGTTGGGGTATGAGGAGTGGCGAGACTAAATGAACAATCGAACCTGGCAATTGTTGCGCCTGTTGGCGGATGGCGGGTTTCACTCCGGTGAAGCGATGGGGCGAGAGTTGGGCGTGTCGCGCGCGACGGTGTTTAGCGCGCTGGCCGAAGTCGCCGATTATGGTCTGACATTGCAGCGGATACGCGGGCGGGGTTATCGGCTGGAAGCGCCCTGGCAGTGTCTGGATGCCGTGGAAATCAATCGCTGTCTGGGTGACTGTGCGGCGCGTTTCCAGCTTGAGGTCATCCAGCAAGCGGCTTCCAGTAATAGCGAGCTGCTGCAAAGAGCGGTGCGCGGTGCGCCTTCTGGCAGCGTGCTGGCGGTGGAGTTGCAGACCGCCGGGCGCGGTCGTATCGGGCGCGTCTGGCATTCAGGCTTGGGCAACGCGCTGACCTTTTCGCTGTTGTGGCGCTTCGAGTGCGGCCTGAACGGTTTGTCCGGCCTCAGTCTGGCAGTGGGGGTGGCGATATTGCGCGCGTTGCGACGCTTTGAGGCGGCGGGCGTAGGACTAAAGTGGCCGAATGATATTCTCGCGGAACATGGCAACTCGATGGTTCGGGGCAAGCTGGGCGGCGTGCTGATCGAGGCGCAGGGCGATATGTATGGTCCCAGCGCGGTGGTGATCGGCATCGGCATCAATTGCAGCCTGCCGACAGTCCTTGAGCGGGCTATCACGCAGCCCGCCGTTTCCCTCAAGCAACTTTGTGTCAAGCCGCCCACGCGCGATCAGTTGCTGGCCGCCGTGTTGCAGGAGTTGGCTGCGGTGCTGGATGAATTTGCCCGTGACGGTTTTGCCGCGTTGCGCGGCGAATGGGAGCGTTATCACGCGCAGCAGGATTTACCGATACAACTGCAAATGCCGGATGGTTCTATCGTTGAGGGCATTGCGCGCGGGGTCGGCGATAACGGCGAGTTGCGGCTGGAAACAGCGCAGGGTATGAGACAATTCAACTCCGGTGAAGTGGGAGTGGGGCAATGATGAGGTTGTTGATAGATGCGGGAAACTCGCGTATCAAGTGGGCGTTGGCGCGGGGCGAGAAACTGCTGGCAGTTGAGCAGTTGCCTGTCGCTCAGTCCGCACAGTTAAATCTGCATTTTGCAGAGCGCGCATACGATAACGTGCGACAGGTTTGGGTGAGCAATGTCGCAGGTACGAAGGTTGAACACAGGGTGCGAGATGCCTGTGCCGTACGCCATTGGTCGCCGCGATTTATTGTGGCGGAAGCGGCGCAATGCGGGGTGCATAACGGCTATGAGCAGGCGGCACAGTTGGGCTGCGACCGCTGGGCGGCACTGCTTGCCGCATGGCATCAGCTCGGCGCGGCGTGCCTGGTGGTCAATAGCGGGACGGCGACCACCCTGGATGCGCTATCCGATGCCGGTGAATTTGTCGGTGGCCTGATTTTGCCGGGGCTGGAACTGATGCAGCGCAGCCTGACGATGTCCACCGCGCAGTTGCAAGGGGTGGGCGGAAACTACGCGAGTTTCCCGCGCAACACGAATGATGCGCTGACGAGCGGGGCGATTCAGGCCACTTGCGGCGCGATACAGCGGCAATATGCCTTGCTGGGCAAGCCGACTGCCGCCGTGTTGCTGGGCGGGGGAGCGGCACTTGCATTGCAACCGCATCTGGGTTTGCCGGTGGTTATGATGGATAATCCGGTTTTACAGGGTTTGTTGTTAATCGCACGGGAAGCGAGCGAAGTATGAAAAAGGGTATAAAAATTATTTTCTGGTCATTAGTCGCGGTGAACGTGATTTTTTTTGCCGTGATGCGGTCGGGTCTGTTTGATACCCGTCAGATACTAACCGCGCAACCTGACCTGCTTGCAGATAAGATCATTCTGCTCAAGGAATCACAGAGTGCAGCCAATTTGGCGCAATCAACCCCTGCCATCACGGTGCCTGCCGAGCCTGTAGCGGATGTTCCGCCAGTGGCACAAGCAGACACGATGAGTTGCTATGAATGGGGCGATTTTTCGGGAGTGGAGCTGGAACGTGCCAGCAACGCCTTGAATAAGCTGCAATTGGGCAATAAATTGACTCAGCGGGATACCGAACATTCCATCGGTTTCTGGGTATACATCGCCCCGTTAAAGGACAAGGCGGCTGTCGCGCAAAAGGTTGCGCAGCTCAAGGCGCGGGGTGTGACAGAATATTTTGTGGTGCAGGAGGCGGGCGAATGGCTCGATGCCATCTCGCTGGGGATGTTCAAGACACGCGAAGCGGCGCAAAAATTTCTGGAGGGATTGAATGCAAAAGACGTGCGTAGCGCCAAAGTGGGGGAACGCGCCAGCAAAACCAAAACGACAACATTTGTCATGAGCGGTCTGGATGCGGCAAAAAATGAAAAATTGCTTGCCATGCAAAAAGATTTTCAAGGAACAGAGCTAAAGAGTGTTGCTTGCCATTGACAGAGTAGTCATAAATCTGGAAAATGCCGACCTCTTTGGTGATATAGCTCAGTTGGTTAGAGCGCAGCACTCATAACGCTGAGGTCGGTGGTTCAAATCCACCTATCACCACCAGACATTTCAAGCCAAACTCTTTTCAGTTTGGCTTTTCTTTTTCAAAATCCCCAACGTTTTCAAACGCTTACGGCAACTGCCTCTTGAGTGTTCTGCTCCTGAATTTGCGCCATTTTGGGCGTTTTCGGCGTAAAAACCCGCGTTTTCTCGGTCAAGTCCAAAAATTGCTGTAAATTCTCTCCGGTCACTGACGTTTTTTAGCCTGCCAGGGCAATGATATTGTTGCCCCGTTTGGCCTCTTTTTGAGCAGCCACCCATTCGTTAAATTCATCCATATCGAGGTATTTCCGCTCCTGCCAGACCTCGTTTTGTTCGGCCAGCAATGCCCCGATCAGTCGCAATGCCGATTCGTCGTTGGGGAAGATGCGAATTACCCGCTCGCGTCTCCTGACCTCCTCATTCAAGCGCTCCTGCATGTTGGTGGTGCGCAATCTTTTGCGGTACTTTTCCGGCAGTGCCATGACCGCCATGGCATCCTCAAATCCTGCCTCCATGCAGGCCACCACCTTGGGTGCGCTCTTGTCGAACTGTTCGACGAATTCAGTCAAGCGTCGCCTGGCTTCTGTCATGTCGGTAGCCTGAAATAACCGCTTGGCCGCAGCTGCGACTTCACCCCTGAGCCTGGTCGGGCTGTGCCCCAGCAGGTTGCGCATCAGATGCACCTGACAACGCTGCCAAGTCGCGCCCTGAAAGTGTTTGTCCACCGCTTTGGTGATGCCGCAATGATCGTCGGAGATGACAAAATACACCCCCGACAAACCGCGCCCCTTTAGCCATTTGAACATGTCCTCCCAAGTGGCGCAGTTCTCGGAATCGCCGATCTTGATGCCCAGAATCTCGCGGTGGCCGTCGCTCCGTATGCCCGAGGCAATCAGGGCTGCGCGCTTGACCACGCGGTCGCCCTGGCGGCTGTTGATGAACAGCGCGTCCACCATGACGAACGGATATTCGCCTTCCAGACTACGTTCGTTGAACACCTTGACGCGCGCATCCAGCCCGACACACAGCTCACTGACCGTTGATTTGGAGAATCTCGCGCCGCATAGTTCCTCGGTGATTGCGGATACCTTGCGGGTAGAAAAACCCTGCACGACCATCTCCATCAAGGCCTACGCGAGTGTAAAGCGTGCGCGCACGATAGCCGTTGCGGTAGCCCTGCCGCTCCTCCGAACGCTCGTGCCGACCTGCTCCCAGGGTTTCCGCCACCTGTGCCTCCAGGATCTGGTTCAGTACCGTTTCCACCCGCTTTGCCAGCCCGTTCTGCCCACTCAACAATCCTGGCAATAAATCACGACCCACGTTAATATCATATCCAGCCATCGCTTCTTCTCCTTTGGTTTTTGAAACGTCTTTAATAACGTCAATTTACCAAACCGGAGCGGTGGCTGCCCACCCATTATTTACAGCAGTTTACGGACTTAATCCAGAATGGACATGTGCGTGTTTTGGTGCGACACTCAGACGAACTTTCATCAGGTGCGTTTTTACGGCAGATAATGACCAGCACGTCTCACTACAGCGCACACCAATCAGCTTATTTTGCACACCAGCTAACGCTTCGAGCAGCATCCGATTCTATGGATAGCATGGCTGGCGCGCTGCTGGATGCGCAGGTCGATCTGAATCCACATCAGATTGATGCGGCTTTGTTTGCCACGAGCAATCCGCTATCAAAGGGCGTCATTCTGGCCGATGAAGTTGGCTTGGGTAAAACCATTGAGGCAGGTTTGCTGATCGCTCAGCGTTGGGCCGAGCGGAAACGTCGTATTCTCATCATCGCTCCAGCCAATCTTCGTAAGCAGTGGCATCAGGAGTTGGTAGATAAATTCGGTATTACGGCCAGCATTCTCGAAGCCAAGTCCTACAAGCTGGCTATTAAAGACGGCATGGACAATCCGTTTGATGCGAAAACGATACTTATATGCTCATACCAGTTTGCCGCTGGTAAAGCACGCGAAGTCCAATCTGTACCGTGGGATTTGGTGGTAATTGACGAAGCGCATCGCCTGCGCAATGTTTACAAGCCGGAAAACAAGACCGCGAACATCTTGCGCGAGGCGCTGTTAACCGCTCCCAAGGTATTGCTCACCGCTACGCCGTTACAGAATTCCCTTCTTGAATTGTATGGTCTGGTCAGTTTTGTTGATGAACGGGTCTTCGGTGATCTGGATAGTTTTAAGACCCAGTTCGGTCAGCTCAAAGATGCAGCCAGTTTCGATGCGTTAAAGAGTCGGATTCAGCCGATCTGTAAACGCACGCTGCGCCGCCAGGTTGAAGCCTATGTGAAATACACGCGGCGTATTCCCATGTTGCAGGAGTTTATTCCAGGCCCAAACGAAACCAAGCTATATAACGATGTTTCCGAGTACCTGCAACGAGATTCACTTTTTGCTTTACCTAACAGTCAGCGGCAACTCATCACGCTGGTGCTGCGCAAGCTGCTGGCCTCTTCTACGTTCGCCATTGCAGGTGCGCTAGAGACTTTGATCAAGCGCCTTACCCAGACGCTGGATGATAAGTCTGCGAGTATTGATCTCGCCGAAGTGCTGGATCAGGATTTTGAGACGCTGGACGAATTGACTGAAGAAATTGAGGCCGTCAGTCCGGACAACACCAAAGCCAAGACTCAAAGCGAGATTGCCGCAATCAAAGATGAAATTGCAGAACTGGAATCCTTCCGTAATTTGGCTGTGTCGATTACAGAAAATGCCAAAGGGATGGCGCTGCTGCAAGCCTTGAAAGTCGCATTCAAAAAGCTGGATGAATTAGGTGCTGCCAAGAAAGCCATCATTTTTACCGAGTCCAGACGTACGCAATCCTATCTGCTCGAATTGCTGGCGAATACGTCGGAGTTTGGTGCAGGTACACCCGGTGTCGTTTTATTCAATGGAACGAATACGGATCAGGGGTCACGCCACATTTATACCGAATGGCTTAAACGCCATGCAGGCACAGACCGGATAACGGGATCTCGTTCGGCAGATACGAGAGCGGCACTGGTTGATTACTTCCGTGAACAAGGCTCGATCATGATTGCTACCGAAGCAGGCGCGGAGGGTATCAATCTTCAGTTCTGCTCGATGGTTATCAACTACGACTTGCCGTGGAATCCGCAACGTATCGAACAGCGTATTGGTCGATGCCACCGCTATGGGCAGAAACACGATGTCGTCGTGATCAACTTTTTGAACCGCGATAATGACGCCGATAAACGAGTTTATGAGCTACTGGCACAGAAGTTTCAGCTTTTCGATGGTGTATTCGGTGCCAGTGATGAGGTGTTGGGCGCAGTTGAGTCAGGCGTTGATTTCGAGCGTCGTATTGCCGAGATATATCAAACCTGCCGTCATCCCGATGCAATACATACCGCTTTCCAACAACTCCAACTGGATTTGGCAGGTGAAATCAGCGATGCGATGATTAATGCGCGTAAATCGTTACTCGAAAATTTTGATGAAGATGTGCAAGAAAGGCTGCGCTTGCGCAATCAGGATGCACGTGCATCACTGGGTAAGCTTGAACGACTATTGATCCGTTTTACCCGCGCAGCCTTGGATGGCCACGCTGATTTTGATGAGGATGATACGGGGTTTAAGCTGAACAGCTTGCCTGAATTTCTCCCCTCGCACTATGGGAGAGGGGCCGGGGGAGAGGGCGACGTAATCCCGCTGGGTCGTTACGAATTACCCCGTCGCAGTGAGGAAGCACATATCTACCGTTTGGCGCATCCGTTGGCTCAGTCCTTGATCGAGCAGGCACAGCGGCAAACGTTGCAACCCAGCAAACTGATTTTTGATTACGACGCCTACGGATCGAAGGTTTCTGTCATTGAAGGGATGCGAGGTCATACGGGTGTGCTACTGGTGCAAAAGCTGAGGGTTCACTCGTTAGGCGTATCTGAGGAGCACATGCTCACGGCGGCAATAGATTCGGATGGACATATTCATGACCAGGATATAACGGAACGATTGTTGGCAATGCCAGGTTGTGCTGTAGCTCTGCCGCGCTTGCATCCTGCACAAGCCGCCATCTTAAATGCCGAGCAACTGGACTTCGCCGCTGCGAACGTATCTGTGCCAGTATCGCTGGAAGCGGAAATAGGCAGACAAAAAACGCGTATCTTGAGCAACCTTGAAACACGTAACCTGAGTTTTTTTAGTCAGGAAACCGAAAAGCTGGACTCATGGGCGGATGATTTGAAGGTCGGTCTTGAACGCGAAATCAAAGTCCTCGACCGCCAGATTAAGGAAACACGAACAAAAAGCAAGGGTGCAGCAACCCTGTCTGAAAAGCTCGCGGTACAAAAAGAGCAGCGTGACCTTGAAGGAAATCGTGACCGTAAACGCCGGGAGCTTTTTCAGCGTCAGGATGAAATTCAAACTCGGCGTGACAATCTGATTGATGAACTTGAAAAACAGTTGTCTCAGCAGGTGACCGTACTGCCCTTGTTCGCTTGTGAATGGGAGGTTTCATGAAGAACCGTATCATCAATGTCAGAGGTGTCGAAGTCACCATCGCTATCCGACACGAGCAAGACTACATCTCGTTAACGGATATGGTGAAAAACTTCGATGGCGGTAGCGCCCTGATCGAGCAATGGCTCAAAAACAAGGACACAGTGCTGTTCATAGGTGTATGGGAGCAACTCAATAATCCAAGTTTTAATTCCCTCGAATTCGAGGGAATTAGAAACGAAGCCGGGCGCAATAGTTTTTTCCTGTCAGCTAAGAAGTGGATAGTTACCACGGGTGCTATTGGGCTGCACGCTAAAGCCGGGCGTTACGGTGGAACCTTTGCTCACCGAGATATCGCCTTCGAGTTTGGCTCCTGGCTCAGCCCGGAATTCAAGCTTTACCTCATCAAGGAATTCCAACGTCTCAAGGACGAAGAGTCCCGCGCCACCTCGCTGGAGTGGAGCTTCCAGCGCACCCTGGCAAAGGTCAACTACAAGATACACACCGATGCCATCAAGGAACGGCTGATCCCCCCGCGCCTGACAGCGGCACAAACCGGCATCATCTACGCCTCTGAGGCTGACTTGCTTAACGTCGCCCTGTTTGGCATCACCGCTGCCCAATGGCGGCAAGCCAACCCCGATCAAGCGGGCAACATGCGTGATGTCGCCACCCTTGAGCAACTGGTGGTGTTATCCAACCTCGAAAGCATCAATGCCGTGCTGATTCATCAAGGCTTGGCCGGGCCTGAGCGTTTGGTGCAATTGAATGCTATCGCCATCACACAAATGCGGTCGCTGGTTGGCATCGGTACGCTCAAACAGTTGAGCGACACACGCGCAAGGAAAGGGATCAAGCCATGACAGAACCAACAATCGTTTGCCCCAACTGCCACACCGAGATCAAGCTCAACGAATCGCTGGCAGCACCACTGATCGAAGCGACCCGCAAGCAGTTCGAGCAGCAGTTGGCACAGAAGGATAGCGACATCGCTCAGCGTGAACAGGCGATGCGAGACAAAGAAAAGCAGCTTGTAGAAGACAAGCGCAAGCTTGACGACCAAGTGGCGGATCAAGTTGCGGCGCAGTTGAAAGCAGAGCGCACCCGAGTGATTGCCGAAGAATCCAAGAAAGCCAAACTTGCCAGTGCCGCCGAATTGGAAAACAAAGCGCGTGAACTGATTGAACTGCAAGAGGTGCTTAATACAAACAATGCAAAGCTGGCCGAAGCGCAAAAAGCGCAAGCCGAACTGATTAGAAAGCAACGTGCACTCGATGAAGAAAAGCGCGAATTGGAACTCACCATAGAAAAGCGGGTTCAAGTCGGATTAACCGAAGTTCGCACGCTAGCCAAAAAAGAAGCTGAGGATGAACAGAAGCTCAAGGTAATGGAGAAGGAGCAGACCATTTCTGCGATGCAGAAACAGATCGAAGACCTCAAGCGCAGAGCCGAACAAGGCTCGCAGCAATTGCAGGGCGAAGTGCAAGAGCTTGAACTGGAAAACCTGTTGCGCACAAAATTTCCTTTCGATGCCATCGAGCCAGTACCCAAGGGTGAATTTGGCGGAGATGTGCTGCACCGTGTGCGTGCCCCCAATGGACAAGCCAGTGGCACCATCTTGTGGGAGTTCAAACGCACCAAGAATTGGAGTGATGGCTGGTTGGTAAAGCTGCGCGATGATCAGCGCACTGCGAAGGCCGAGATCGCCGTGATCGTGAGCCAGGTGTTGCCGAAAGGGGTGGAGACTTTCGAGTTGATTGATGGGGTTTGGGTAACGCATCCGCGTGCGGCGTTGCCGGTTGCTGCAATTTTGCGCCAGACATTGTTAGAACTTGCGATGTCACGGCAATCATCCGAAGGGCAGCAAACTAAAACCGAAATGGTTTACCAGTACCTCACTGGCCCGCGCTTCAAGCATCGTGTCGAAGCGATTGTTGAAGCCTTTTCATCCATGCAGGAAGACCTAGACAAGGAGCGCAAAGCGATCATGAAACAATGGGCGAAGCGTGAAGAGCAGATTGAACGCGTGATGGGGGCTACGGTTGGGATGTATGGCGACTTGCAGGGGATTGCGGGCAAGTCGTTGCAGGAGATTGAAGGGCTTGATTTGATGGCGTTAGAAAATAAATAAACCTAACCTTTATAACTGGATCGAGAAAATGGCTGAAAGATCACACCTAGTAAGAATGCAAGTCAAGAACATCGGTTGCATCGGTAATGACGGGCTAACTATTGAGTTGGATGAAATCGTTTGTCTTGTCGGTTCAAATAATGCTGGAAAGACTACAGTCTTGCGCGCATATGAACTTGCAGTAAAACAGGTCGATTTAAAACCGGATGATTTCAATCGTAACGCAAATGGAAACTGTGCCTCAGTAGAGCTTTGGGTTCACATTCCTAAAGCAGCTGCAAATATTGATGAAAAATGGAAGGAAGAAAAGGATGGACTCCTTTTGGTTCGTTCAAAATGGGAATGGCCCGTTACGGGAGGCAAACCAATTCGTACAACTTGGGATCCTTCCGCTAATGACGGTAACGGAGAATATGCAGAGGACGGTAAAGCATCTGGGCTAGATGCTGTATTCAATAGTCGATTGCCTCAACCTTTCCGAATCGGGTCATTGGACGATCCAAATGAAGAACACAAAAAACTGCTGGGTCTTGTTTTGGAGCCCGTTGCGCGAAAATTTAAATCATTGATGGATGACAATGATTCTAGTCTCAGCAAGAAGATTGCGGAACTGCAGGTAGAGGCTGAAAAACCAGTCGCAGAATTCAAGGAGCAACTTGAAAAAATTCAATCGCAGGTGAACTCTTCTTATCAGAAAGTGTTCAATTCTGCCGAAATCCGACTTACAGTTTCTTTGGGAGATATTGGTTTCGATCCTCAAAAAAGTTTAGCGGGGGCCTCAAGGGTTGATATTTCGGAAAAATATGGTCTGACCCGATGGGATCAGCAAGGGACCGGATCTCAGCGTGCTTTGTTCTGGTCAATGCTACAAGTTAGATCAGAGCTGAATCGTTTATCTGAAATACGTAAGAGTGCCGAAAAGGACAAGGTCGATTTGGCGAAGTTAGAGCAAAAGGCAAAGAAAACTAAGCCCGATGAAAAAAAATCGCTGCATTGAAGGATAAGATTGAAAAAAGCGAGAACGGAGATGTGTTAGGTGCTGAGGAAGATTTTTTACCGGGTTATATGCTGTTGATTGATGAGCCCGAAACAGCATTGCATCCATCGGCAGTTCGTGCGGCAAAAGATCATCTTTACGCTTTAGCTGCTGAAGCAGGCTGGCAGGTAATGTTGAGCACTCATCATCCTGCCTTCATTGATCCGTTAAAAAACCACACTACCATTGTTCGAGTACATAGAATTGAAGCGCATTTGCCCCCTAATGTGTATCGCTCAGAAAATATGGGGTTTGATGGCGAGGAAATAGAAAACCTGAAAGCGCTCTTGGCGTTTGATGCCAATGTGGCCGAAATGTTTTTTGGCGGAAAAGTCTTAATTGTCGAAGGTGATACTGAATTTGCTGCATTCCATGAGGCCATGCGTTTAGACGAGATCAATTACCCAGTTGAGAAACGTCCGTTGATTGTGCGAGCAAGAGGAAAAGCTAGCATCGCAATTCTTGTGAAAATGCTTACACACTTCAAAATCGGTTTTTCTGTCTTGCACGATATAGATTCGCCAAAAACAAAAGATGGCGACAAAAACAGTCCGGCGTATTCTGTTAATAAAAAAATTTCCGATGCCATTGGCCTTGCTAAGGCTCAAGGACTTGAAATCACGTATCGGTGCTCATGCCCGAATTTTGAGCAGCACCATGGCATGGATTTACCGACTAAGGATAAGCCTTACGAAAGCTGGAAGACAGTACGTGATAATGACGATGTCAGAAATAGTGTTCTGAAAGTATTGAACGTTCTTTTGGCTCCAGTAGGCGAGGAAACAAACTCCGAAGAGGATGGGGCGAAATATGAGAGTCAGCTTAAAACATGGATAAAGGCAAATAACGTGACAGACGTAAAGTTTAAGTTTGACTAATGTCATAAATCGGAATTTTTAGGCAAGTCATGAGTAATAAACAAAAATTAGAACTTACTTGGATTGGTAAAGAGCATAGGCCCAAGCTGGAGCCGCGCATTTTGCTGGAAGACCCTTTGAGGAGTTATCACGCGAAGCATCGGGTGATGGATGGCGACATCTTCGATAACCAGCTTATCTTCGGTGACAACTTGCTGGCGTTGAAGGCTTTGGAGGCGGAGTTTGCGGGGAAGGTGAAGTGCGTTTACATAGACCCACCATTTAATACACAACAGGCATTCGAACATTATGACGATGGGATTGAGCATTCCTTGTGGTTTGGCTTGGTTCGGGATCGACTTGAAATAATTCGTAGGCTGATGGCTGACGAAGGAACTCTCTTTGTTCACATCGACGATAACGAACTCGGTTATTTGATTGTTCTGCTAGATGAGATTTTTGGACGGAAAAATAGAGTATCAGTGGTGACATTCAAGCAGGGTTCTGCGACTGGGCATAAATCGATCAACCCTGGTGTCGTGAGTACCTCAAACTTCATTCTCATCTACGCAAAAAACAAATCTGCTTGGGTGCCGAATCGTGTTTTCACCGCTCGGGCTGAGCGAGATAAACGATATGGTCAGTTCATCGAAAATTATGATGAGCCGTACTCGTCTTGGCGCTTCATAACCCTTACGAAAGCTTTCGCCGTAAATCTTGGCGTTTCAGAGAAAGGGATCAAGAAAGCACTCGGCGATGAGTTTGAAGATTTGCTGTCCAATTTTGTAATGAAGAACGCTCAACGAGTAGTTCGTCTCGCAAGACCAGACTACAACGCAGTAAGTGGTGAGGCACGGGAGATGATTGATAAGTCAAAACAATCCTCCGATGAAGTTCTATTACTTGAACGTCAAGCTCACTCGAACATGTATTTCATAAATGGAGAGAGGATTCTTTTTTACTCAGACAAGCTCAAATTTATCGATGGGGAATACGTGGCTGGTGAGCCACTAACCAGCATGTGGGATGACATTCTGTCGAATAATTTGCACAACGAGGGGGGAGTTGAGTTCCCGAAAGGAAAAAAACCGGAAGCTCTCATTAAGCGCTGCTTTGATCTTGCGACCAACCCCGGCGACCTTGTCCTCGATTCCTTCGCCGGTTCCGGCACCACCGGCGCAGTCGCGCACAAGATGGGCCGTCGCTGGATCATGATCGAACTGGGAGAGCATTGCCATACGCATATCATCCCGCGCCTGCAAAAGGTGATCGACGGCGAGGACAAGGGCGGCATAAGCCGTGCGGTGAACTGGCAAGGCGGCGGCGGTTTCCGCTATTACAAACTCGCGCCCAGTCTGTTGCGGCAGGACGCTTACGGGCAGTGGGTCATCAACAAGGAATACAACGCGGAGATGCTGGCGCAAGCCTTGTGCAAGCTGGAGGGCTTCACCTACGCGCCCAGTGATGCGCATTACTGGATGCACGGGCATTCCACCGAGCGGGATTTCATCTACGTCACCACGGCGAATTTGAACCACGAGCAGTTGCAGCAGTTATCCGATGAGGCGGGGGCGGAGCGCAGTCTGTTGGTGTTGTGTACTGCTTTCCGTGGCAAGGGCGAGTATCCGAATCTCACGGTGAAGAAGATTCCCAAGCAGGTGCTGTCGCGTTGCGAGTGGGGGCATGATGATTATTCGTTGCAGGTGGAGAATTTGCCTAAAGCTATCCCTCAAGACACCCTCACCCTAACCCTCTCCCAGAGGGAGAGGGAACAAGTGGAGGGGGGAGAGGGGAAAAAAGCAAAGGGGCGCGGGGTGAATGCGGCGCAGGGTGGGTTGTTTGAGGGGGAGGTATGAGTAAGAAACGTGAAATTTCCCTCGTCCGTTCTTCGGCTGCGGAATATCTGACCTTTGTGGCAGCTACTGGTCAGGGTGGTGTTGAGGCCATGTATGCGGACGAAAACGTGTGGCTGACGCAAAAGATGATGGGGCAGCTTTACGATGTGGAAACCCATACCATCAACTACCATCTGAAAAAAGTTTTTTCCGATAGCGAGTTGCAGGAAGATGCAGTTATTCGAAATTTTCGAATAACTGCCGCAGACGGTAAAAACTACGATACCCAGCACTACAATCTGACCGCCATCATTGCTGTGGGCTACAAGGTCAACTCTGAACGCGCCGTGCAGTTTCGCAAATGGGCCACTGGTATCGTCGAGGCGTTCGCCGTCAAGGGTTTTGCGATGGACGATGAGCGTCTTAAAAGCGGCGGCTCTGTCCTGACGGAAAAATACTTCGAGGAACAGCTCCAGCGCGTCCGCGAGATACGCCTGTCCGAGCGCAAGTTCTACCAGAAGATCACTGATATTTACGCTACCGCCATCGACTACGACGTGACGGCGCAGGCTACCCGACGCTTTTTCGCCATGGTGCAAAACAAGCTGCATTGGGCTATTCATGGGCAGACGGCCGCCGAACTCATCCACACGAGAGCCGATGCCGAAAAAGCCAACATGGGGCTGACGACATGGAAAGATGCACCCGGGGGGAAAATCCAGAAATTCGATGTGGTGGTCGCTAAGAACTATCTTTCTGAACATGAAATGGCACAACTCACCCGTCTGGTGTCCGCCTATCTGGACGTGGCGGAAGACATGGCGCTGCGCAAAATTCCCATGACGATGCAGGACTGGGAAACTCGTCTCAACCGTTTTATCGAGGCCACCGACCGTAGCGTGCTTCAAGATGCAGGGAAGGTGACAGCGGAAATAGCCCGAGCTCACGCCGAAAGCGAGTTCGAAAAATATCGCATCGCGCAAGACAGGTTGTTCGAGAGCGATTTCGACCGTCTGCTAAAGCAGTTTGAGCTGAATGTGAAGAAGAATGGGGACTCACAATGAATCGTCACGTAAATGCTATTGCCGGTCGTTTGAGTCTGCGCCACCCGCAACGCCGTTCTCTGGAGATTCTGGATCGCATCACTGAAATAGTCCCGCCGCGCAAAGATGCTGATATTGCTGCCGCGCTGGCGGTTATTCACAGCGAATTTCCATCAGTCACGGATTTTGAACGGGATTTTCCGTCGCTGTGCTTTGCATTGGCAACGGGGGTCGGTAAAACGCGGTTGATGGGTGCATTCATCAGTTATCTGCATCTGGCGCATGGCATCAACAATTTCTTTGTGCTGGCACCTAATCTCACCATCTACAACAAGCTGATTGCAGACTTCAGTGACCGAACTCATCCGAAATATGTGTTCAAGGGGATTTCTGAATTTGCTATTGATGCACCATCCATCATTACCGGCGACAACTACGACCAGCACGATCCTGCCAGCGGCACGCTGTTCGGCGGGGTGCGAATCAATATTTTCAATATTTCGAAGATCAATTCCGAGGTTCGCGGCGGCAAGTCTCCCCGTATCAAGCGGCTGTCCGAATATATCGGTGAGAGTTATTTCGACTACCTGGCTGGCTTGCCAGACTTGGTATTGCTGATGGATGAATCGCACCGCTACCGTGCAGGCGCTGGAATCCGCGCAATCAATGAGCTGAAGCCTATCCTGGGGCTTGAGTTGACGGCCACGCCATTCGTGGAAAATCCCAAAGGTGCGGTGCAGTTCAAGAACGTCATTCTCGATTACCCGTTGGGTCGCGCAATGGAAGATGGCTTTGTGAAAGAGCCTGCGGTGGTAACGCGCAAGAATTTCAATCCGGCTGGAATGTCGTCTGAAGAAATTGAGCGCATGAAACTGGAAGATGGCGTGCGCCTGCACGAGAGCGTGAAAGTCGAATTGGAGACTTACGCTCGTGAAACTGGCAGGCATATCGTCAAACCGTTCCTGTTGGTGATTGCTCGCGATACAACCCATGCAGGTCAGTTACTGGCGTTGATCAAATCAGAAGAGTTTTTCGAGGGGCGCTACAAGGATAAAGCCATACAGGTAGATTCAAGCCGGAGCGGCGCTGAAGAGGAAGAGATGATTTCTCGTTTGCTGAAGGTGGAGCATGCCGATGAGCCGACTGAGATTGTTATTCACGTCAATATGCTCAAAGAAGGCTGGGACGTGACCAACCTCTACACCATCGTGCCATTACGTGCAGCAAATGCGCGTACTCTGATCGAGCAGTCTATCGGACGCGGCTTGCGTCTGCCCTATGGCAAGCGTACTGGCGTGACTGCGGTAGACAGGCTGAACATCGTCGCACATGACCGCTTTCAGGAGATTATCAATGAGGCGAACCGACCCGAGTCCACTATTCATCTGAAGACAGTGATCTTGGATGATGAGAATTTTGGTCAGAAAACGGCAACCATCGTTTCTCAGCCGCAGATTGCCACGCAGCTGGGGATAAGACCAGCCGATGCGACTGGCAATACACAGCTTGCAGGTCAGAGCGTGCCGCCAGTTTTTACCAGGCCTGAAGATCAGAGAGTGGCACAGATTGCCTATGAAGTAATTCGCAAGCTGGAAAATCAACCGACGACGGTGCCGACGCTGGCGCATTTGAAAAGTGCAGTCGTTCAGGCAGCAATCGTTAAGGCAGTGAAAGAACAACACCGTCCAGCACAGATGGAGCTGGAAGGTGTGACAGAGTTGCCTGATTTTGCCGCAGTGGTTGCAAAGACGATTGAGCTGGTAACGCAGCAGACGATAGATATCCCACGCATTCTGGTTGTGCCTAAAGGCATTGTGAAAGCTGGATTTAAGCCATTTACACTGAATCTTGAAGCGCTGAAATATCCTGCTGTGTCGGAAGATTTGTGGATACAGCATCTGCGCACCAACCAGCTTGATGTGGTGACGATGGGTGATGGTGGTATTGAGGAAAAGCGGCTGGAAGATTATGTCGTCAGCGGCTTGGTCGATTTTGACGATATTTCCTATGACGATCATGCCGACTTGTTGTACGACCTGGCTACGCAAACCGTCGCACACTTCCGCTCATATTTGACTGAGACTGATGCAGGGCGGGTGTTGCGCTGCTTCCAGCGACCCGTTGCAAAATTCATTCACGTGCAAATGCAGGCGCATAGTTGGGAAGACGTCGTCGATTACGAAGTGGTGGTAAGCAAGGGATATACCGAGTTCAAGTCGAGCGCTTACACGTATGCAGTCAATGAGCCTCAGGCAAGTTACTTGGTATCGCCTGCTGACAAGAGCAACATGTCGAAGTACGTGTTTGGCGGTTTCAAACGTTGTCTGTATCCGGTGCAAAAGTTTGATTCGGAAGCTGAGCGTGTGCTGGCGGTCATTCTTGAACGCGATGCGGCTAAGTGGTTCAAACCGGCGAAGGGTCAGTTCCAGATTTATTACAAACAGGGTGCTGATCATCTGGAATATCAGCCAGACTTTGTTGCAGAAACGGATTCGACTATTTACATGCTGGAACCCAAGGCTAGCAATCAAATGAGTGACGTCATCGTTTTGGCGAAAAGGGATGCTGCTGTCCAATGGTGCAAAAATGCTACTGATTACGCATTGGCGAATGGCGGCAAGGTATGGCGGTATGTGTTGATCCCGCATACTTCCATTGCTGAAAATATGACGCTGGATGGTTTGGCAGCGCAGTTTGGTGTTTATCAATAAAGAGAAACAACAAAATGAGATTTATTTTACTGAGGTTTGAATTGGCAGGAAAAGCGATTGTTGGTAAAAATGTTGGTAAATAAAAAAATTGAAAGCAAAAACTCTGCGTGTTTAAAGGTTTGTAGAGGATGATTCAATTGCACCCACCAATTAGTAAAAAAGCCCGCCTGAACCTGCGGGCTTTTTTATGGCTATTTTAATAAAAAAATCAATAAAATCAAGATGTTATGATTTTATTGATCGGGGGTAGGTTGTGCTCGATTGTCTTGTGGTATCCCAGGATAATGCGGGTGACGGTGTGGGTAACGAGTAGCCGATCTGACGCGGTCAGGGGAAATCGGCATGGGCAAGCAATACAGCTTGTTTGGAAGCTGACGGGGTGTAGGGGGTGCGCGGGCGGGGTAAAAAAATGCCGAAACAGTATGAAGAAGATTGTTTAGCCTGTTTTGGGTTTAAGCATCCTTGTTGTCACGCATCACCTGCAAGGAATACAAGCGGCGACTGTCGGCACGCAGTACGGTAAAGGTGAGCCCGCCGATATGGAACAAGCTGCCACATTTGGGGAATTTTCCGGCAGCTTGAAGCACCAGACCGCCTACAGTGTCACATTCTTCATCGCTGAAATTTGTCCCCATGGCCTCATTGAAGTCTGCGATTTCGGTATCCGCCTTGACGCGGAAGTGTCCTGCGCCATCGGCGATGATATTGTCCTCGTCGGCATCAAAATCATATTCATCTTCGATGTCGCCTACGATTTGCTCCAGCACATCTTCAATAGTGACCATACCGGCTATGCCGCCGTACTCGTCCACCACCAGCGCGATGTGGTTATGATTGCTGCGGAATTCACTCAACAGCACATTCAAGCGCTTGGATTCAGGCACAAACACCGCCGGTCTGAGCATGTCGCGCACGTCGAACTCTTCACCCGCGTAGTAACGCAGCAAGTCTTTTGCCAGCAAAATGCCAATGATGTTGTCCTTGTCACCTTCAATCACAGGGAAACGTGAATGGGCTGTTTCAATGACGAACGGGATGAATTCTTCAGGTGACTGAACGATGTCTATGACATCCATTTGCGCGCGTGGCAGCATGATTTCGCGAACTTGACGTTCGGAGACTTGCAATACACCTTCCATCATGGCCAGTGCTTCTGCGTCCAACAGGTTGTTTTCATAAGCGCCGTGCAGCAGTTGCACCAATTGCTCGCGGTCTTCAGGTTCACGCAACAGCAGTGCGGAAAGTCGTTCTAAAAAGCCAGGTTTGTTACTCTCGGAGTCATCCATTTGGGATGTTTATTTCTTTATAAGGATCAGGGTAGCGCAATTTTAGCATTAACGCGGTTTCCAGTGCTTCCATCTCTGCGGCTTCGACATCGTCTTCATGATCGTAACCTTGCAAATGCAGCGCGGCGTGGATCGCCAGATGCGCATAATGCACCCGCAATTCCTTGCGCTGCTCGGCGGCTTCACGCGCCACGACGGGCGCACAAATCACCACATCGCCCGACAGTGGAACGGTATCGTCATAAACGAAGGTCAATACATTGGTGGCGTAATCGCGTCCGCGATAGGCTTTGTTCAGCTCGCGCCCCTCTGCTTCGTCAACGATGCGCAGTGTCAGGTTCACATCTTGTTGCAACGCCGCCTTGATCCAGCGCCGCCACGCCGGGCGGGGCGGCATATTGGGCGCAGCGCTGACATATTGCACGGTCAGTGAAAGTTTGGGTTGCACGGGTTTGGTTTTACGGTTCATGGCGAGGGCGTTATTTTATTTGATCGGAGTGGCAAGTAATGCAGCATCATTCGTGATGTCCGACCAACTCACCCCGCAGCGTGTGCCGCACGATTTGTGTGATTTTTACTTGGGCAAAGCGCCCTATCATGCCGGGCGAGCCGACAAAATTGACCACCCGATTATTGTCGGCACGTCCGGCCAGTTCAAGAACATCTTTTTTGGACAATCCTTCTACCAACACCCTCTGTACCGATCCCAACATGGATTCTGCCACGGCTGCTTCCTGCTCGGTGATGCGCTCCTGCAAGCGTTTCAGCCGTGCCGATTTAACTTCTAGTGGCGTGTCGTCGCGCATTTCGGCGGCAGGTGTGCCGGGACGCGGGCTATACAGATAGCTGAAGCTCACATCGAAGCCGACATCGTCTATCAGCTGCATGGTCGCTGCAAAATCCTGCTCGGTTTCGCCCGGAAAACCGACGATAAAATCCGAAGTGATGCTGATGTCGGGACGCGCGGCGCGCACCCGGCGGATGATGGACTTGTATTCCAGTACGGTATGACCGCGTTTCATCGCCGCCAGCACGCGATCCGAACCGGACTGCACCGGCAGATGCAAGTGGCTGACCAGCTTAGGGGTCGTGGCATATACCTCAATCAAGCGTTGCGACATATCTCTGGGGTGCGAAGTGGTATAGCGGATGCGCACGATGCCCGGTAGTGCCGCGATGGCTTGCAGCAGATAGGCAAAATCTACCGTATCGCCATCGTCCGTATCGCCACAATAGGCATTCACGTTTTGGCCGATCAGTGTCACTTCCTGTACACCCTGTTCCACCAGCACGTTCACGTCACGCATCACGTCCGCCAGCGGGCGCGACACCTCTTCGCCGCGCGTATAAGGCACGACGCAGAAAGTGCAATATTTGCTGCAACCTTCCATGATGGAGACGAAAGCCGAGCCGGAACGGGTCTGCGGCGTGGGCAAATGGTCAAATTTTTCAATTTCCGGGAAGCTGATGTCCATTTGCGCCCGACCGGTATCGAGGCGCGCCCGGATCAATTCTGGCAGGCGGTGCAAGGTTTGCGGCCCGAACACTACGTCTACATAGGGCGCGCGTTTGAGGATGGTCGCCCCCTCCTGGCTGGCGACGCAGCCGCCGACACCTATCAGCAAATCGGGATTGGACAGCTTGAGCGGGCGGACACGCCCCAGGTCTGAGAACACTTTCTCTTCTGCTTTTTCGCGTATCGAACAAGTATTGAACAAAATGACATCGGCCTCTTCAGGCTTG
>Ga0210017_1000533_pt1 | contig 32351 bp, 29 predicted proteins | sample CryGeyCG2014_020_FD_183966 | JGI IMG/M metagenome (GOLD analysis project Ga0210017, IMG submission 183966) | Groundwater microbial communities from aquifer - Crystal Geyser CG08_land_8/20/14_0.20 (SPAdes) (version 2) | ecosystem: Environmental > Aquatic > Deep subsurface > Groundwater | place... | reverse complement strand
AAAACCGCTTAAATTTTATTCATGTGGTTTTTGTGTTATAATGAAGATATAAATGTAATTAAAATTTACGGGTAGTTTGTGAGCTTATAGATAGCCACCGAAACATTAATTATATCTTTGATGCGAAAAATTTTAAGTTTAAAACCAAAACAATTTGATTTATTGATAACATCTTTGATTTTAGTAATCATGGCGTTAATTTCTGTATTGTTAAATTTGAAGCCATTAATAGCATTTGGTCTGTATTTATTTATCCCTTCAATTTTCTTATGGTTGAGAGAAAAGAAAAATTCCCCTAAGATATTTTTGGGAGTTATTTTTCTCGGGGTAATTATTGGTTTTATTTTTGACTTTATTGTTACTTTTAATAAAGGTTGGATTGTTACTAGATTGTTATTTCCTTATAAATTTTTTGGAGTATTGCCGCTATTGGCTAAGGGTGTATACGGTCAAGGCATAGAAGTAGTTAGCTAAATAACCAGCGGCTGAACGGGTCATGGCAGTTATTAAGCGATAGAACTGTTTTAATACACGGAAATGTTTTTCCACGAGCATAGAGAAAATCTTCTAAATCCGTGGCAATTACTTTCATATTCTTGTAGGGTTTAACTGGGATTATTCTGTCCACCCTATTAAAAGCAGCTTGCAGCCGCTCACTGACATAACCACTTAAATGAAAGAACTTTCACTTCAAATAATTAACATAATTAACCATGACAAATATGTACACAACTAAGATATGTAGGTATGTTTTTTTATTGTTTGTGTTTTTTTTACAGCTAATATAAATTCTACCAGTGCTACTTCCAGCGAAGACCCGGTTCTAGACTTAATATCACCCAATGGTGGCGAAGTTTATGCTGTCGGTGATGAAGTCAATATTACTTGGACACAGACAAATATTGATACCGTCGCTATTGGGTACAAAAGTTGCGACAGTTGTCTCGATTGGATAGAATTTAATCTGCCAGTTGACATTAATAATACTACCGGCAGCTATAAATGGACAATACCTGAACATCTTAGCGCTGGCAATTATAAAATTAACATCACTGGATACCACACCAATATTGGGAGCGTATCTGACAAGAGCCTGGCTGACTTTATTATCAACACGTCGGGGCACTTAAACATCCCATCAGTTAGTATTACAGATCCGAGCGAACTTCCCAAAGAGGATGCTTATAAGGCCATTGTTAAAATAAAAACTTTTTTTCTGGACAGATATTATAATCTTTCTCTCAATTCTGAAGGGTCAGGTATCATTATTAGCCCCGAAGGGTTAATTTTGTCCAACTATCATGTCATTACCTTGGAGGAAGAATTGGATAGCAGTATCCGTGATGCGGTTTACCAAATATGTATTCCAGAGAACATCAGTGATGAACCCAACTGCGCTTATACCGCCAAAGTTGTCGCTAGGGATAAGGCTTTAGACATGGCCATATTGAAAATTGAAAATATTACCGGGTTAAGTACTTTGCGTAATTTTTCCTATTTAGATTTAGACCGATTTAATACCGCGCAAGTGGGCGATGAGGTTGTTGCTTTGGGCTATCCAGTCATCGGTGGTGAAACTATTACCATTACAAAAGGCGTTGTTAGTGGTGAAGTAGATAAATATGGTCAGCAATGGATTAAAACTGACGCCGTTACTTCTTTTGGAAGTTCTGGCGGAGCTGCTCTTAATGCTGTCGGTAAAGTTATTGGTATTACCAGCCAAGCGCATTCTGATCTCTTGGGCACATTGGGTTATGCCATTAATATTTCTTCTATCGGCGATTGGTTTGATCGAAATAAAAACAATGTCCCGCAGACAAATACTTTGCTCAGTCATTTAGTGGCTTTTACCAAAGAACAAAAAAATTTAAAGTCGGCCAATATTTTTGTTAAAAGTTATCCGCCAGTTAGTATTACTAAAATGACTGATTGGGATTTTGATTATTATAGCGAGGGCCGTTTATCTATTGATAAAAAAAGCGATGATGATGGTGGTTTTATTGAGCTTGAATTCGTTAGATACCCATATCTGACAGGTTTGAATGATATTGTCCAGGAGTTAAAGAGACAATACGCCGAGCTGGGCATACTATCGATGTTTTCTTTTGTTGATGAAAAAAGTGTAACAATTAACGGGATATCGGGGAAGAAAATTGTTACTTCTGTATCCGGAGAGATATTTTACGCCTATATTTTTCCGGTCAAGAATTATTTGGTAATTATTAATTATGATTATGGCGAGAACGATAAGGACAAAGAAGCAGTTGATCGTGTAATCAATACCTTTAAAATTGACGCTAGTACTATTGCTTTTAATGAAGAAAGACAATTTAGCAATAGTAATAGTCCCAAATTTAGTTTTCTTGCTGGACAAAATTGGGCAGTTATGGCGAATAATTCCAAAAGCGTTCCAGCTTACGTTTTTCATAAAGACAGTAAAGGGGCTTTTGTTACCTTTCAGGCCGCTAGAGTCACTGAAGATACAAAGAATATGAACAATGATGATTTTTTGGATTATACTAAACAGCAGGTGGCAGAGATTAATAAAATTATTATCCGGTTGGATTTAAAGTGTGAAATCGTAAAATCTAACGCCTACTATAAAATTAATAATGAGATTAATAACGCCATTATGGTTGAATCTGTTTTTAAAAGCGTGAGTAGTGGTAAGATTATTTCTCAATCAATAAGTTACACCATAAAATCAGAAGAGCAATATTTGGTGGTGGATTTAAATTTTTTGAGTGATAATCAAACTGAATTTAACACAGTCAAAAGTGAGTTAAATTCTATGTTGCAGTCCCTATCTTTGGGGGCCATGCCATTGAATACAGGCGCTCCATCAATTAATGACGTAGTTGATAATGAGTTGACTAACCGACTACGTGGTAAATTTTTGCTACAGGTTCAAGATCGCGGCCGTATTTGGTATGTTAATCCTAATAACGGAAGGCGTTATGAAGTAACTTTTGCCAATGCTTTGAATCTATTTGAAACATTGGCTCTTGGCATTAACAATACCAACTTATATCAAATTTTAATACATATCGATTCAGTCTCTAGCGAAGTGGATAGTGATGGTGATGGTTTTTCTGATAAAAGTGAAGCAGGGGCTGGTTATAATCCAGATATTGCTTCTAATTCCAGTCGGCGCGGTAATGACAAAGTGAACATGGATACTAGTTTAACTAATCGTCTAAAAGGCCGCCTGCTTTTACAAGTCGCGGACAGGAGTAGGATATGGTATGTAGATTTTGATGGCAAACGCTGGGAAGTCACTTGGAAAAATCTGATGGATTTATTCAGAAAATTAGCGCTTGGTATTACTGATAATGACTTAAACAAAATAGACATGGGTGATTAACTGCTCAAATTTATTTCCATTGAATGGCTCCAGTAATTTTGTACTTGGTCTACTGATTTTATTATGACTATTTTTTTGACCAAATGTAAGGTTGTTTGTTAATGACAGTCTTAATGAATATATTCATTAAGGCAGAGAAAAGCATTTAAAACCATACACTTATGCAAAACAAAGAAACAATAAAGAAAGCCGTAGACATATTGATTAATGGCGGGGTTTTAATCGCGCCTACGGAAACAGCCTATGGTTTTGTCTGCGATGCGACTAATAAAGAAGCGATTGATAAAATATATAAGATAAAAAAAAGAGAGAAAAATAAATTTTTGCCCCTGGCGGTGGCAAGTTTGGCGCAGATGCAGGATTATTTTGAGTTAAACAAAAAAGAATTGGATTTATCCAAGAAGCATCCAGGACTTTCTTTGGTTGTGCGTCCGCGAGTAAGAGAGCAAGTAAATAATGTGTTTTTATTTAAAGACCAGAAAGATTGCGCTGTGAGGATTTCCACCAATAATTTAATTCAGAGCATAGCTAGAAAGTTAGGCAGGCCATTGACTGTCTCAAGCGCGAATTTGGCCGGAGAAGATGTTTGTTATTCTGTTCCGGAGATTAAAAAGCAGATAGGCGATTTAGAAAGCAAGGTTGATATGATTTTAGACAATGGAAGATTAAAAGTAAAAAAACCCTCAACCATCGTGAGGGTGTGCGGTGATGGCGTAGAGATTTTGAGGCAGGGAGAGATAGAGATTTAATAATAAACAATAAACAATAAACAAGGAAGGAATATATTATTTATTGAAATGGAAGAGCGCTACATCGCCGTCTCGCATTATGTATTCTTTGCCTTCAAGACGCATTAGACCCTTTTCTTTGGCTTTGACATCGCTTTGACAGTCAACGATATTTTGCCAATTGATGATTTCTGCGCGGATAAAGCCCTTTTCAAAGTCGGTATGTATTTCTCCTGCGGCTTGCGGAGCTTTGGTGCCCGCGATAATGGGCCAGGCATGAGATTCTTTCGGGCCGGCGGTGAAAAATGTTATCAGATTAAGCAATTCATAGCCGGCGGAGATAAGGCGATCCAAGCCGGATTTTTCAATATTGAGTTCTTGGAGATATTTTTTAATTTCATCATCCCCGAGTTCTCCAATTTCTGCTTCAAGCTGGGCACAGATAGGGATTGAACAGGGAATGATTGGTTTGAAAGTTTGGATATTTTTTTCATCAATATTTTCTATAAATAACTCTGGCTTTAATGAAAGGAGGTTTAAATTTTTGATTAGTTTATATTCATCTGGCGACAGCTTTGATATATCTGGTTTCTCGCCTTGAGCCAGCTTATCTAGAATAGGATTGATAATTTCCATGGCTTTGCCAGCTTCTTTGTTATTTGTTTTGGCTTTGTCTTTGAGTTTTGCCAGGACCTTTTCCACGGTTGCAAGATCTGCCATAGCCAGTTCTGTTTCTATAGTTGAGAGATCGTTTTGAGGATCAATTTTTCCTTCAACGTGAATTACGTTATCATCGTGAAAATTTCTTATAACATGAGCGATAGCGTCAACTTCGCGAATGTGTGACAAGAATTGATTGCCAAGACCCTCTCCTTTGTGGGCGTTTTTAACAAGACCGGCAATATCCACAAATTCTATGGTGGAATATATAGTTTTCGCCGAATGGTAAATTTTGGCTAGTTTTTCCAGCCGTTCGTCAGGCACCTTGACCACGCCAATATTGGGATCAATAGTGCAGAAAGGATAGTTTGACGCTTCAACCTGTTTTTTTGTTAAGGCGTTGAAGAGAGTAGATTTGCCTATATTTGGCAGGCCGACAATACCAATTTTCATAGTTTGAGCGTTTAATTTTATTATTTGAATAATATCAGATTTTCGGTTAAAATCAAGTTATGATCACTGTAATAATAGATACAAATATTTTAATAGATGCCGGGGGGGATGATTTTAACTATTCGCGCCGCATAATGAACGAGGTGATGAGAGGCAATGTACGAGCTGTTGCGTCGCATAAGATATTGCGTGAAAACAGGCTGATTTTAAACAGATTAGTGAATGATCCGCAGCACTATGAATTGGTCAATAATTTTTTTAATTGTATTGAAGTGGTTTTAGTGAACAAAAGAGTTAAGATGGTCAAATACGACGAGGACGACAATAAATTTTTGGCTTGCGCCGAAGAAGCCGGCGCTGATTATATTATTTCCAATGACAGCCATTTGTGGGAAATAGGGGAATACAAGGGAACAAAAATTTTGACGCCAGAGGATTTTTGGCATGAATATAAAACTCTGAATAATGAGAGCGGCAATGAGGCGTGGCAGGAATGGATTAGGGGAATAATAAAGTAATTTTTTATTTCAGTTCACCCAGGGCTTGGAGTTCCAGAAGGTGCGAATAAATGCCGTCTTTGTTTTGCATCAATTCAGCGTGCGTTCCAGATTCAACAACCCGTCCTTGATTGATGACAAAAATTTTGTCAGCGTTGATGACTGTTGATAAGCGATGCGCGATGATGATCATAGTCTGATTTTTTGAGATACTTTCAAGGGCATGCTGAATTTGTTTTTCAGAATGAGTGTCAAGATTACTTGTGGCTTCATCAAAGATAAGGATACTCGGATCTGATAAAATGGCGCGCGCAATTCCAACTCTTTGTTTCTGCCCGCCGGATAGTTTTATCCCGCGTTCGCCGACGAGCGTATGGAAACCATTTTCCATTTTGTCAACAAAATCAATATTGGCGGCTCTAGCCGCTGCTTTTATTTCGTCTAGATTAGTTTTAGATTTTCCGTAAGCTATATTATCTCGTATAGATGTGTTAAAAACCTCAACTTCTTGCGGAACTATGGCAAGATTTGACCTGTATTGGTATAGATCATAATCGCGAATATCTGTGTTGTCAACTAATATTTGTCCTGATGTTGCGTCGTAATGCCGATAAAGCAGTTTGATGATAGTAGATTTGCCGCCGCCTGATGGACCGACTAGGGCGACTGTTTCGCCCGGGTTGATATCCAGGTTGATATTTTTTAGCGCCTTGCCCGCGCTTCTTTGGTGATAAGAGAAATTGACATTTTTGAATTCAATTTTGCCTGCCAATTTTTCTTTTAATTTGATCTGGGGATTGTTTTTAATGGCAGATTCTTCAGCCAGCACGTTGGTGATTCTTTGTACACCGGTGGAGCTCTCAATTAGCCGGTCATAAGTGCGTGATATCCTAAAAAGCGCGTGATAGGATGTTTCTGACAAAGAAATAAACAGCACCAAACTGCCGAGAGAGATATTAGCGTGCCAGGCCAAGTAGGCGCTGTAAAAGATAACGCAGGCCCTACCGAAGTCAATAATGAAACTGCGCAACAGATTGTAATTTAAGACAATAGCCCATTCTCTTTTTTCTATTTTTCGTATATCATTTCTGTTGCGTCTGTATTTACGTGTTTCTTTCAGTTCTTGAACAAACGACTGGACAGTATAGATATTGATAATTGATTGTCCCAGCATACCAGAGGCCTCCTCGTACTTTTCATGCCTTTGATGGCGCATAGGGTTAGTCGTTTTATTCATTTTAAGTGTTGCTAAAATAAACAGCGGAACAAAAATCGCGAAGATAAATGATATTTTTGAGTTGAAATAGAACATTAAGGCGAAAGTGAAAATAATTTGCGTGACAGTCGGCCAGAATTCCCAGCATAGATTAACTATTAAATCAACTAATTTGTCCACGCCTCTTTGCACCTTAATGATTTTATTGCCAGTATTTTCTTTTTCATGGTATCCGAGCGATAAGGAGATTAATTTTTTTTGCAGGAGCATTGGCAGATGATATTCTATATTCATGAGAAAAGTGAATATTTTTTTATCTTTCAGATAATGGATAATACTCACCAAGCTATCAGCTATAAACACAAGAGCGATAAGACCTAAAAGTTCGTTGATTTTTTGCGGATTAAATGCGGCAATACGATCAATAATAAGTTTAAAGAGATACGGGTTGATGAGATTTGTTATTTCTAGAAAACCAATTGCTAAAGACAGCCAGACAACTTGTTTTTGAAATGGCTTGAGGATTGACCAAAGTTTACACCAAAATTCTTTATTGATTTGAATTGGTTGATTTTTCATATAAATAGGACTTTCGCCTTTGGATGCAGTTTGAGGCAAAATCGAGCGAATAGCGCTGGCTTTAATGAAAAAATGCGCCACAGGCGAAAGTCATAATAAGGACAGAAGATGATGGCGGATTGTTTTTATACAGAGTAATTACGTTTTTTAATAGCATAATGACTGTTATTGGCCCGATTCCTCCTGGAACAGGCGTGACATAGCCGGCCTGGTGTTCAATTTTTGCAAAATCAACATCACCCACAGTTGCGTGTTTTATTTTATTAATACCAACGTCAATAATAATGGCATCTTTTTTTATATATTTTTGTGTGATAAATTTCGCTTTGCCAATGGCAACAATTAAAATATCCGCGCGGCGAGTTTTAGATGCCAAATTTATTGTTTTTGAATCATAGATAGCAATCTGGCGCACTTTATTTTTTAAATAGTAGTAAGTTGGCAGGCCGGCGATTTTGCCTTTACCGATGATGGCCACGGATTTATTTTTAAAATTGGTTTTAGTATATTTGAGGGCTTCAAGGATAGCGGCGGTAGTAGCCGGGAGCACCGGCGGAATTTGGCCTTGTTTTAACATTTTTAAATGTCGCGGGTGCAGACCGTCGGCATCTTTTTTCGGATCAATAGCGCTGATAATTTTATCAGTGTTAAGATGTTTGGCGAGAGGCAGTTGGACGATCATACCCGTGATTTTTTTATCTTGGTTTAGTTTTTTAATTAAATTAATCACCTTTGCCTGTTTAACATTTGCTGGCAATAAATATTTTTGGAACCTTAGGCCGATTTGACGGCTGATTCTTTCTTTTTTAGAAACATAAAGATGGGAAGCAGGGTCATTGCCAACTAAAATAACAGCCAGAGTAGCTGGCAACTTGTTGCTGATGGCTTGTAATGATTTAAGAATTTTGTGGGCGATTTGGCGGCCGGGAATAAGTTTCATACGTTTTTATGAGAGTCAATTAAGCCAAATTATATCCCCGGCACAGGAAATTGGAGGCACATGGCTTCTACTTCTTTTTTTATCTCTCGCAATTTATTTTCATCCTGATAAATGGTCAAGCCATTGATAATCCAAGCGCCTATTTTTTGCATTTCTATCTCTTGCATACCGCGAGTGGTAGCGGCTGGCGTGCCAAGCCGGATGCCGGATGGTTTAAGCGGTGGATTGGGATCGTCTGGGATGGTTTGTTTATTAACAGTGACAGAGATTTTATCAAGCGTTTGTTCAGCAGTTTTGCCGTCAATATTAAAACTTTTTATTGTATCAATGACCATCATGTGATTGTCAGTTCCATTGGTAATTAATTTAACATTATTATTTAAGAACACTTGGGCAAGAGCTTGGGCGTTTTTTAAGATTTGATGAGCATATGTTTTAAATTCCGGTTGCATGGCTTTGCCTAGAGCCACAGCCATAGCCGCAATGGTGTGCATATGGGGTCCGCCTTGGAGCCCGGGAAAAACGGATTTATCAATTTGTTTGGCGAATTTTTTTTTGCATAAAATCAGGCCGGCGCGCGGCCCACGCAGGGATTTGTGAGTGGTAATAGTCATAATATCAAAACCAAAGTCTAGCGGGTTTTTCATCGCGTTGCCAGCGATGAGGCCGGCAATATGTGCCATATCTGCCATGGTAACAGCTCCGACTTCGTCCGCCACTTTTTTAAAAGCGGCATAATCAAGGTCGCGAGGATAAGAAGTGTAGCCGCAAAGAATAATTTTTGGTTTTTTCTCTTTGGCGGTTTTTAAAAGTTCGTCAAAATCAATTTTGCCGTTATTTTCCGGATCAGTTTTATAGCGGACAAAATTAAAAATTTGACCCATATGAGAAACTGGCGCGCCATGAGTTAAGTGTCCGCCATGAGATAAATCCATGCCAAGGATAGTGTCGCCGGGTTTGCAAAATGACAAATAAACGGCTTGATTCATGGGTGAACCGGACAATGGTTGGACATTGGCGTGTTCGGCCCGGAATAGTTTTTTAGCGCGTTCAATGGCAATGGATTCAACTCTATCGGTAAATTCCTGTCCGCCGTAATAACGCTTGCCCGGGTAGCCCTCCGAATATTTATTGGTGAGAATTGAGCCATTAGCGATCAGTACTTCTGGCCAAGTATAATTTTCCGAAGGAATAAGTTCAATGCCTTGCTGTTCCCGTTTTTCTTCGCCGTTAATGGCGGAGTAGATTTCCAGATCGTTGAGTTCAAGAAGTTTAAGATTTTTAATTACGTTCATGCAGTGGAAAAATATAAAAATAAAATAATATAAAAAGAATAGTTCAATTTGGATTGATAACTGATGGTTGATTTATCTATACAATTTTTTGTAAGTCATCTTTTTTAAACCTTGCCACCAATCAGTAAACCCCGTTTTCTTCATTTGTTTAATAATTCTTTTAGCCGATGCAGTTTCTAAAGCTTTTTCAACATTAGCAATCCAATTTTCTACCATTGGGTAACCTATTTCCATATATTCTTTGGCTTGGAACGCTTGTTCAAGCCAATCGGCGTCTTTGGCAATAATGCCTTCTGGTGTGTTTCTGAGCTCAAATTCTCGGGAGTATTTTTTCCATTTTTTGGCAATGGTTTCTCCCAATCCATCAAGTTGGTCGTTGAATGATTTTTCCTCGGCTTCTTTTTTTGAATAGTATCTGGCAGCGACTTTATGCTGGTCACTGACGCGCGTTTCGCCATTATCGTGTATCAGGATAATACTGACAACTTTTTCAGCGTCGGCTTTTTCAAGTTCAGCCAGAATATATCCAATTTGTGCGGCGCGCCATATATGATCAGCGGTTGAATAAGGGTCTTTGACGCCGCATAGTTTAAAACCGGTGTTTTTTTGGCGCTTGAGCTGATTCAGCTCAAAAATGAAATTGGTAATTTTTTTGATATTGGGTTGGAGCATAGAATTTTTTTAGTTGATCATATAATGATAATAACAAAAAACTGATATTTATTCAACACATTGCATAAGCATATTATTTAAGGCGGCTTTGACGCGATGAGATTAGTTTAAATATGGTCTAGATATTTTTTATCATATATGTGTTTTGTAACTTATACCCCAATTTCCGGTAATATTCCCGTACGCCGATACCAGCAATAACAGCGATTTTCTGATAGCCATGTTTTTTTGCTATTTTTTCAGCTTCAAGTAATAATTTTTTGCCCAGGCCTTGATGCTGGATTTTGCCTGATTGGCCGATGGGAACCATTTGGCCATAAGTATGGAGTTCACGGACAAGAGCGTAATCTGTAATCCGTAATCTGTAATCCGTAATCTGTAATCCGTAATCTGTAATTATTTTATCATTGGGATTTGGCAAGAAGAGCCGGCAGAAAGCGTAGAGAATTTTTTGGTCCCTTGACTCATAACTGAGAAAATATTCCATGCCGTTGTTAACGGTTTCATATTTGCGTTTGATAAATTTGAGATTTGGAATTTTGAATTTATTTGGAAATTGGTCAAATTTGCCACTGGCAAATTTTGACTTGGAAATTGGAAATTGTTGCTGGTGTCCTGCTTCGCGGCATCTGATGCATTGGCAGTTGATTTTTTGTTTTTTCATTTGCGCTTGAACTGTTTGCCGTAGGTTGGTTATTTTATTGCCGGCGATGATTGATTCTTTTGGGATATCGCGGATGACTCTGATAATTCTGACCCAAGGCGGAGTGATTGATTTTATTTTAACAAGCAAATTGGTTAGAGTTTTAGTTGAGTAGCTTTGCCATTGGCCTTGTTGCCACCAGTGGTAGAGAGTAGAGCCCTTGGCGACGACGCATGGATAGAGTTTTATTTGGTCAGGTTGAAACTTTGGATCAGTAAATATTTTTTGGCACATTGCAAAGTCTTTTGCTTGAGTAGCGCCGGGCAAATTGAGCATAATATGATAGGTGATTTTAAAGCCAAATTGGCGCATGAGCCCAGTGGCCTTAATGGTTTGTTGGACAGTGTGACCGCGTTTATTCAATTTTAATATTTTATTATCCAGATGCTGGATGCCAATTTCAATCCTGGTGGCGCCGAGGGCGCGCATTTTTTGTAATTCTTTTATGCTAATGCAGTCCGGGCGGGTTTCTAAAGTAAGGCCGATGATGCGATTTTTTGCCTTTTCGTTTCTTTTTTGCTCTTTGATCAGTTCTTTTTTAAATAAATTTTTGTTTTTTGGTTGACTTCTCCTTATGGTCGAAGTCAACTGTTTATTGTTTTTTGTTTCCGGAAAGTCGCTCGTCCCTCTAAAGCACTCTGATACATACCACAGTTGATAGTTATCCGGCAAAGACGACCAAGTGCCGCCCATAACGATGAGCTCAATCTTGTCGGTCGCGTGCCCGTTGTTTTGCAGAGCTCGCAAGCGCATTTGAACCTGTTTGTATGGATTGAATTCGCAGAGAATGGCGCGCATAACTGCCGGCTCATTGGAGAGATAGCTTGTTGGCATATTTTTTTCCTTGGGACAATAGGCGCAAGAGCCGGGGCAAGGATGGGGTTTGGTGAGTACGGCAATGGGCGCAATGCCTGACATAGTGCGCACCGAGCGTTTGCGCAGCAGATTGGCGAGAGGCTCATTTTTTTTTGTTTGTTTTCTATATTTTTTGAGAAGCTCGGAATTGCTTGGCACGTTTTTGATTTTTGAGGTTTTACAAAATTTTCTTTTGGCGCGCAAAATATCGGCCTCAATTTGAGGCGGATTTTTTAGCAGGTAGCTGACAATTTGAGCGGAAATATTCATAGTCAGGTCATTATATTACACATTTATTTTTTTGTTAAGCCGTGCTAATATATAAGAATATATGGATAAGGCGCAGGCAGAAAATATATTAGACATAAACAAGAAGACCTATGATTTAATTGCAGAGGATTTTTCCAATACTAGAGGACGAATTTGGCCAGAAATGAAGGCGCTGGTCAGGCAATATGTAAAGGAGGGCTATAGAGTGTTTGATGTGGGATGCGGAAACGGCAGACTGGCGGAAGTTTTGCCTAAGGTCAATTATTTGGGGATAGATAATTCAAAAGGCTTGATAGATCAAGCTAAAAAAGTGGCAGAAAAGGTTATTTTTTAGTGGGCGATGCGTTAGAACTTGATAAACTAAAAACAGATAAGTTTGATGCGGTCTTTATGTTTGCCGTTTTGAATCATATTCCAAGTTATGAGCTAAGACAAAGGGTTTTGCAAAATGTTTATGAAATTTTAAGCTACGGCGGATATTTAGTGATGACTAATTGGAATTTGTGGCGCTTGGGTAAGGGCAAAAATGTTTGGAACTGCAAAATTAAGAAAACAAAAAAACAAGAAAGCAAAAAAACAATTAATTTGGATTTTAAAGATGTTATGACTTTGTGGCAGTCAGGCGATGGAGAGAGAAGCGGGGAATTGTATTATAGGGCTTTGACCAAAAGAGAGCTATATAAATTATTTAAACGGACTGGTTATAAAGTAATTGAAAACTATTATTCAGATGGAGAAAAGAAAGCGCATTGGTGGAATGGGAGAAATATCGTAACCGTTGGTAAAGCCAGTTAATAATAGACCCTCTGCGTAATAATTTTTCGTTGCGAAACGAAGAAATTTTGAGCGAAAATTATGAAGAGCGAGGAGGTTTATATGATTAATATAAGCTGACGAGCTCTGAATAATTTGCAGCCAAAATTTCAAGTTGCAGCAGAAAAGATTATTACGCAGCGGGTCTAATATCAGTTGGCAGATAATAAACAAAAAGCAGTTGCATTGAAAGATTAGGAATATTTTGATAGGATAAAGTTAAATTAAATATTGATTAATAAGATATAAATCATTATGCTGTGGCATTTTTTAATTAAGGTTATCTATTTCTACATTATTAGTTTCTTTTTGGCCGTGCTTGAGATTCAAATTGAAGGACCGCATGGTTGGGCCGCTAAATTACCTGCCTGGCGGCCAGCAAGTGGCAGTAAAATAGACAAACTTTTCAGAAAAATTTCCGGGCAAAAAGAACTGACTGGCTACCATACGGCTTTGATGATTTTTTTGTTATTGGTGTTTCATTTGGTTTTTATCTGGGATTGGCAGTGGGATATTTTTGCGGAGCTGGAATTATTAAGCATGTTTTTTCTTTTTACTGCAGTGTGGGATTTTTCGTGGTTTGTGTTAAATCCGTTGTTCTCTTTGCATGACTTTGGACCAAACAAAGTCTGGTGGCATAAAAAATGGCTCGGTCCAGCGCCAGTTGATTATTATTTTGAAGTTTTTGCGAGCATAGCGCTTTTATTGCCAGAAGTTTTACTAAATAATTGGCAGGATGGTATATATAAAATAGCCATTTTACTTGGCGTTAATTTATTTTTAACTGCCATTACCGTGAGAATTTACCCGCGGGCGTATTAATCAATATGAATAAAAAAAATATCAATTTTAAAATTTTTAAAGCATATGATATTAGAGGTATTTATCCAAGCGAGTTGAATCGCGAAGCGGTTTTTGCTATTGGTCGGGCGTTTGCCAGGAAAACTAGAGCCAAGCAAGTTGTTGTGGGCCGCGATATGAGACTTAGCGGTAGTATATTAAAAAAATATTTGATTCAGGGATTAGCACAAGAAGGAGTGCGGGAAATAATTGATATTGGTCTTGTGCCGATTGACGCGGTTTATTTTAGCGTGGGTATTTTAAAGTATGAAGCAGGCATAGTCATCACTGCCTCGCATAATCCGAAAGAATACAATGGGCTTAAAATGGTTAGAAGAAGCGTAGATGATATGGATTGGGTAAGAGGCAATGATTTAGCTCGTATTGTTCAGAAAGTTAATACTGGCGGTAAAAATGTGGGTAATGGGGAAATAAAAATCATTAAAAAAAATATTTATCCAGAATATATTAGACATGTTTTAAGTTTTGTCAACGTGAAAAATATCAAACCGCTTAAAGTGGTGATTGACGCGGGTAATGGCATGGCCGGTAAGGTAATGCCCATACTTGAGAAATATTTGCCAATTAAGACAATTCATTTGAATTATAGGCTTGATGGAAATTTTCCGGCTCATCCGTCAAATCCATTGTTGCCGGAAAGCCAAGTGCAAATTTCTAAAAAAATTAAGGAGACAAAAGCAGATTGCGGAGTGATTTTTGATGGAGATACAGATAGGTTGTTTTTCGTAGATGAAGATGGTAAATTTATTCGGGCAGATATCACTTTGCTTCTTCTAGCGAAGTTATTTTTAGAAAGAGAAGCAGGCGCGGGTATTGCCTATAATTTGATATGCTCAAAAATCGTGCCCAAGATGATAGAGCAGTGGGGAGGCAGAGCGATTAGAACCGCAGTGGGATTTGTGAACGTAGCACAAGGCATGAAAAAAAACAAGGGTATTATGGGGGGCGAGGTATCAGCCCATTATTCATTTCGAGACAATACTTACGCTGATTCGGGTTTTATCGCTTTGGTTATACTGCTTGAATTGTTATCTGAAATAGATAAGCCCTTATCACAAATTGTCAAGCCATTTTATGCATATCATAAATTGCCCGAAATTAACACATTAGTTGAAGATATTGATGAAAAGATTGAAGAGATCAAGAATAAGTATAAAAGATGTAGTCAAGATTATTTAGATGGCGTTACAGTGGATAATTGGGAAAAGCGAGGGTGGTGGTTTAACGTGCGGCCGTCAAATACCGAGCCATTATTGCGTCTGACAATTGAGGCCAAAGATAAGAAAATGACTATGAAACTTAAAAAGGATTTGGTTAAATTGATTAAAAAGTAATGAAAATACGAATATTCAAATTTGAAAAGTATAACTTCAATCCCAAAACTGGGATTGTAGTTTTTGAGTATGAATTGAGCGCTGCGCGGCATGAGAATAATTTAAAATTTAAAGAGAGATTAATTTTTCCGATGAAGGGAGTTGATTTTCAAGAAGTAAATAAAGAAGCGTTTGACAAAGCGTTGTTTAATTTGTTTTTAATTGCTGGCATTTCGTATTATAAAATATATTGCCCAAAAAAAATTGATTTGGGGAAATATAAATTGACTGGAGAACAAGCAAAGTTTTGGAATAAGGTCTATACCAAAGGGCTAGGTGAATTTTTTTATAAAAATAAAATTGATTATCGGGGATTGGTAAAATTCCCATATGATAAAAATTATCAGGCAAGTACTACGGAAATTAAGATTGGTAAGAAATATTTAGTTCCTCTCGGCGGAGGCAAGGACTCCATTGTAGCTTTGGAAATGCTGCGCGAGCAAAAAAAAGATTTTGATTTGATGAGCGTGCGGGATTTAAAAATTGTCAGGGATGCAGCCAAGGTGGCTCATAAAAAATTACTAATTATTGAGCGGCAAATTGATTCTAAGTTATTAAAATTAAACAATAAAAAAGGTGTTTATAACGGCCATATTCCTTTTAACGCTTATTTGGCTTTTATTAGTTTAGCGGCGGCGATTTTATATGATTATCAATTTATTGTTTTAGCCAATGAATCAAGCGCTAATCGCGGGAATGTCAAATATTTAGGTCAAATCATTAATCATCAATACAGCAAGTCAGCTGAATTTGAAAAAGATTTTCAAAAATACATCGCTGAATTTATTACACCCAGTATTAAATATTATAGCATCTTACGGTCATTAAATGAGCTCAAAATAACCAAAAAATTCGTGCAATATAAAAAATATTTCCCGGTTTTTTCCAGTTGCAATGATAATTTTAAATTAGGTAAACAAGCAAAAAAACGTTGGTGCGGTGAATGTTCCAAATGTGTTTTTGTCTGGACGATGCTCTCCGCTTATCTGCCAAAAAAAGAATTGATTAAAATTTTTTGCCAGAATTTATACGCTAAAAAAGAATTAAAAGACACTTTTTTACTGTTACTTGGCAGAAAAGGTTTTAAGCCGTTTGAATGCGTGGGCACGCCATGGGAAATGAAAATGGCGATGCGGCTGGCGCAGGAGGAAGGAGAGTATAATGGGGATATTATAATGAAGGAGTTTAAAAAAATATAGGACTTTCGCGTTTGGCGATCTGCGTTGTTAAAACCTCGCCGTTTGCTCGCGGGACATTTTAGTCCAGCTGCGGTACGGCTCGGTTTTGCCCAGTTGCTCATCCAAACGCGAAAGTCCTAAAATATAGAAAAAGAGCCATCACGAAATTGTTCAAAATTTTGATTATGAAAATTAACCGATTAAAAAACAAAAAAATTCTCTTGCTTGGTTTTGGCCGAGAGGGTTTGTCGTCTTATAAATTTTTAAGGCGCTACGTCAAAAACGGCTTAATTGGCGTGGCTGATGAAAAAAGATTGGCGGATTTTGAAAAACAATATCAAACAGTTTTAACGCAAGATAAAAAATTGTCATTACATTTGGGTAAAAATTATTTAGATAGTTTAGAAGATTACGAAGTGATTATTAAAACGCCGGGCATAAAATTGGATAAAAAAATTGCAAAGGCGTATGGTGATACGTCTAAATTGACGTCTAATTTAAATATTTTTTTAGCCAACATTTCTGGCAAAGTGATTGGCGTGACTGGTTCAAAAGGCAAAAGCACCAGCGCCAGTTTGATTTATCATATTTTTAGAAAAGCTGGCAGGAAAGTGGTCTTAATCGGTAATATTGGCCGGCCGGCTTTAGACTATCTAAATTGGGATTCAAAGCATACGATTTTTGTGGTTGAGATGTCTTCTTACCAATTAGATACGTTAAATCAGAAAAAGATTGATAGCGCCTTGATAACGGCTTTTTTCCCGGAGCATTTGGATTATCACGGCAATTCGCATAAATATTTCCAAGCCAAAATGAATATTGTCAGGAATTTAAAAAAGAATGGGGTGATGGTTTACAATAGGAAATATAAAAAGATAAAAAGATTTATTGATAATCAACGGGTGAAAAATATTGGATATTTGTATAATAGCATAGGGGCGTATTGCCATACGCCCCTACTTGGTAAACATAACAGGGAAAATATTTTTGGCTGTATTGAAATCGCCAAATTATTTGAAGTGCGAGAGGCGATAATTAATAGAACAATTAAAAATTTTAGGGGATTGCCCCACCGGCTGGAAAATGTTGGCAAGTTTAAAGGCATTAGATTTTATAATGATGTGTTGTCAACCACTCCCGAATCAACTATAGAGGCGATTGATGCTTTAAAAGGTAAAAGTTTAGAGACAATAATTTTAGGCGGGTTTGACAGGGGGTTGGATTATAAAAAATTAGCGCGAAAAATTGTGAGTTCTAAAGTTAAGAATGTTATTTTATGGCCGCACAGCGGAATCAAAATTTATAAGGAAATTCGGAAATTAGAAAATTCGGAAATTCGTTTAGTTCAAGTGAAAAATATGCGGGAAACGGTGAGAGCGTGTTATAAATATACTGCAAAAGACGGAGTGGCATTGTTGTCACCGGCCTCGTCGAGCTATGATTTTTATAAAAATTTTGAGGAAAAAGGGAAGGAGTTTAATAGGTTGGCAATGGCTTTAGGCCGTTAGATTTTAAAATTTTTGTTATATTTTAAAAACCCAGATTAGGTCGGAGTTTCGTGGTAATTTTGGACAACTGGTTTATAATAACCCTATTTTTTGCCTTACTTCCCGCATTGTTGTGGCGGCAATGGCCTCGGCTTTTTCTTTACCCTTGATTAATACTTGATGGACATAGTCTGGGCTTTTCGCAAGTTCAGCGCGTTTTTTTTGAATTGGTTTTAAGCTTGAAATGATGACACTGGCTAGCATGGGTTTCAGCTTGGAGTATTGCAGTTCGCCATTTTTGTAATCATTTTCAAATTGCTTGGAGATACTTTCGTCATCCACAAAAACAGAGAAAAGGTCCAGTAAGTTTTTACCGCCATTGGTTTTGCTGTTTTTAGCGCTACCAGAGTCAGTGACGGCTTTTGAGATTTTTTCTTTAATAACATCCGGCGAATCGTTTAAGGCGATGTATGATTTCGGGCCGTGTGATTTGGACATTTTTTTAGATGGGTCAGAGAGGGACATAACGCGCGCTGTTTTATTGAGTCTGATTTGTGGCTCTGGGAAAGTATTGCCAAAGCGGTTATTAAATTTTCTGGCGATTTTTCTTGCCAATTCTACATGTTGGGTTTGATCTTCGCCGATTGGCACCAGATCGGCTTTATAGAGCAAAATATCGGCGGCCATAAGCACTGGATAATCAAATAAACCCACATTAATATTACTTTTTTGGTTTTTTGATTTGTCTTTATACTGGGTCATTCTTTCCAGCTCGGCGATAGGCGTAATGCAGTTTAAAATCCAGGCGAGCTCTGTGTGTCCAGTAACGTGAGACTGAACAAAGAGAATTGATTTTTCTGGATCTATGCCGCAAGCGAGATAATCAATGGCTGTATTGATAATCTGTTCTTGTTTGATTTTAGGATCAAAATCTTCAGTGAGAGAATGATAATCAACCACGCAAAAAATGGAGTCTATCTTGTGTTGAAATTCAACGAATTGCTTGATGGCCCCAAGATAATTCCCAATATGCAGTTCGCCAGTCGGTTGAATGCCGGAAAATATTTTTTGGGTTTTTATTTGTTCCATATGAGTTAATGGTAAAATATTTGAGCCAATTGGTCAATCTTATCTAGACTTCAATCACTACCGGCAAGACCATCGGCCTTCTGGCTATTTTTTGAAAAAGGAATTGGCCAATGTCATTTCTTATCCTATTTTTAATGTAATCTGGGAAAGCTTCAATTTTTGGATCTGTTTTTTTGAGTATTTGTTTGACCCTAGCGCGAGTATCCTCAACTAATTTTTTATTCTCTTTCATATAGATAAATCCGCGTGAAATTAGATCTGGCGAGTGGATCATTTGCCCTGTTTTTTTGTTGATTGTGACAATAACGACAATCATTCCATCTTCTGACATAACATGGCGATCGCGCAGAACAACGTGTGATATGTCGCCAACGCCAAGGCCATCAACGAATACATAATCAGTCTTGATTTTTTTTGTTAGCATTTCCGCCTTGTTTGAAGTTGAGAATTCTACGATGGAGCCGTTATCAGGAACGAAAATATTGTTTTTTATGAATCCCTGCCGTTCGGCTAGTTTCGCGGCTTCTTTGAGCATATAGTGATTACTGTAAACTGGTATAAAATAAGTCGGCTGAATCTGGCGCAACATTTTTTTGATATCTTCTTGATTGCCGTGACCGGAAACGTGCACGTCCATAATATCTGAATGAATTACATTGTCGCACATGCGATAAAGATTATCTTTTAGGCGTTGTATTGTTCTTTCATTGCCTGGTATGATTGATGAAGAAAAAACGATTGTGTCATTTTTTTTCAACGTGATATATTTGTGATTACTGTTTACTATACGAGAAAGTACTGCGTTGCTCTCACCTTGGGCGCCAGTAGCTAGAATGACAAGTTTGTTGTCATCGTATTTGCTAATGTCATTAATTTTAATCATAGATCCTTTCTTGATTTTGATATATCCAAGCCGTTCTGCGATGTCAATATTCATTTTCATGCTGAATCCGTCAAGGGCAATTTTTTTATTGCGAGCTGAAGCAATGTCTATAATTTGTTTGATGCGCTCTACTTGCGATGCAAAAGTACCGATAATTATTCTGCCGGGCGCTTCATCAATGATTTTAGTCAGGTTGTTTAACATTTCGCGTTCGGTAATCTTTTTGCCGTTCTCTTTGTTTGCTACTGCCAATGCTTCCAACATAAGAATTGTTGGAGTTTTAAGATAAGCAAGATGCGCGTAGCTCACCAATGGTCTTCCCTGCGGATCGTCTTCCATTGTCCAATCACCTGGATGCACAACTGTGCCGGCAGGAGTTTCCAGTATCAAACCGACCGCATCTTTAATAGAGTGTTCAACAGCGAAGAATTTTAAAAGCATGTTTCCAAATTTGAATTGGTCGGTGATATTTTTTATGTATGCTGTTTTTAAGTTTTTGCTTGTGCCTTTTTTGTAGTCTTCTTGACGATGTTTGATCATTTCAATAGTCAGATCTCTGCCAATAATTATAGGGTTGCCAAGTTTCTCAAGCAGAATTGGAGCAGCTCCGATATGGTCCAAATGACCATGCGAAAAGACAACCGCGCGGATGTTTTTTTCTTGGCCTTTTAGGTATTCAATATTTGGGATGATATAGTCAATTCCAGGCATGTCTTCTTCCGGGAATTGTAGTCCCATATCAAGAATAACTATGTCTTTATTTTCCTCTTTGCCGTTTTCAAGGTATTCAAAGATTGTCATATTTCGGCCGACTTCTTCGCATCCTCCAAGAGGAATAATACGCAATATGCCTTGTGGAGATGCTATTGTTTTTTCTGTGACTATCGGTCTGCCAACTATTTTTTGCGGTATTACTTGTGGTAGATGTTTTTTTATTCTTGACTTAAATTTTCTTGAATTTGGCCAGGTTGATTTTCTAGCGTTATGGAGAGCCAGTATGGGATTACGCCTTGAATGAGCGTATGATTGTTGGTTTGTCGGTCCGTCTTTTTGTACAATTTGCGCATATTCACGCGAAGCTGTCCGTTGTATTCTTTTTGTGTTTTGGTTTGGTACCCGGCGTCTAATTATTGAAGGCGCTGTGGCATTGGTTGGTTTCTTATACATAAAAAAAGTTAATGATTAATAGTATGGTTTAAATATTCAGATTATTCGTTATAATTATTTTATTAAAAATAATTACTAAAATTTATAAAATTGTTGTGCTCACGTTTTATTTGCCATCAATATAAACTGAACTCCCAAGAGATTGTTATAAAGCTGGCTCTTAAAATTAGCGCGTACATATGCCAGTGTTTCAATTGCCGGAGAGGAGACTTGAACTCCTATGGGCTTGCGCCCACAGCGTTCTGAACGCTGCGTGTCTACCGATTGCACCACTCCGGCTCTGGTGAAAAAATTGACTGGTATGCCTGCCAGTTACGCCACGAGAGTAAATTGTCGTGTTTGTGTTAAAAGTAATTTGTTCAATCAGCTGTATTTATAAAATAGGCAATTATTGGTTATCAGTCAAAAATAATAAATTGATTTTAAACCGAAAAATTTAAAATCATATTATTTATGAAGAGTTTATTGTTTATGGATTATTTGAATCCTTTGTTGGTTTTTATATACCATGATTTGATGTTTAGGAGGCGGTCTTCAGGCGTTGCGATATGAGTGAGATTTATTCCTTTTATCTTATTGGCCACAACATAGGTATAGTTTGGATTGTATAGAAAAATAGCAGGAATTTGTTCGGCTAAAATTTTTTTAAATTTAGTGTGATAGTCTGCCTTTTTAGTTTCGTCGTTTTCTTCCATGGCTTTTTTAAGCAGTTCGTCTGCCGCGGAATTTTTGAAATTAGCCAAATTGAGCCCATTTTCACCTGCCTGGCTTGAATGCCAGAAAGCATACGGATCTCCGTCGCTACCAAGGATTTCTCCGAATAGAAGAGCTTCAAAATTTCTTGGAGCAATAATATCTTTTTGAATTTGTTTTGAATCAATAATGTTTAGATTTGTTTTGATACCTATTGCTTGCCAATATTTTTGAACAAGTTCTGCGACAGCAATTGATTGCGGATGATCAGCGATTGTCAGAGTAAGAGTAATTTCACTCCCATCTTTATAAAGGAATTTAGACAGGCCACTAGCGTCTGTTTCATATAAAGTGACATCCTTTGTGGTAGTGGTAATTTGTTCAGTATTTTTATCTTGATCAATTTGTTTTTCCGTTTTAATCTCTTTTTTGGAGAATCCGAGATCGTTTAACAGTTTTTTAGCTTGTTCTACATCAAAGATGTTAGTTTGTTCTTCAACATAACCGGGCACCCCAGGCAGGATTGGGCTTGTTATTAGTTTTGCTTCATTTGACAGCGCGTTTGATATAATTTTATCCTTATCAATGCCGAGGTCAAGGGCTTTTCTGAAATTGTTTATCTTTAGCAGATCATTTTTTTCTTGATTGAAAAATATGGCTGTGTATTGCGGGAGAGAGAGAGAATAATAATTTATATCGTTTCTCGCCGCAAGAGACTCCTTTAGATTTTGAGGGAGAAAATTAAGACCATCAATGTTTTTGTTTTTGAGAGCGTCAACGGCCAGTTCAAAATTTGGATAGAACTTAAAAGTAATTTGTTTAATAAATGGCTCATTGAGATGATAATAATTATTACTGATCAGAGTATATGATTTGATATAACCTTGCTTGTCTTTTGTGTATGAATCAAAACTATATGGCCCGAGTCCTATTGGTTTCAAATTCAGTTCAGCGATTAACGTATTTTCCGGTTTAATGTCTTGCCAAAGGTGCGCTGGGAGTATACCAACGTTAAGATTTTTTATAAATTGCGCGAATGATTTCGGTAACGTGAATTGTACTGTATGCTGATCTATTGCTTCAACAACAACGTCTTCAAATATCAAACGTAACGGACTTTGGTAGTCTGGATTTTGTATAGCGCCAAATGTGAAAATCACATCTTCTGAAGTGAATGGTTTCCCATCTGGCCATTTTATGTTTTCTTTCAGGCGAAAAGTGTATTTTGTGCCAAATTCATCGACGAACCAGTCTTTCGCTAAATCAGATATAATGTTTTGCTCCTCATCAAATTTTATCAATCCGCTGAAAATTAGACTGGCAATATCTCTGTCTGCTTCATTGGTTGAAGCATAGAGCGGGTTGATCTTTTGTGGTGATCCGACAATTCCTTCTGTGTAGACGCCTCCGTGGGCTGGCTTATCAATAAGATTATTTTTCCATGTCAGATAGCTAATCATGATAACACAAATCATGATAATTATACTTGCCGCGCAAATAATCATTTTTTCTTTAAGGGAGAGAAATTTTGGCAAATACTTAATTTGCCTTAAAGTGAGGAATTTTTTAAATCCATTCCTCTGTGTGCTATATTGATTTTGGCCATCTTGATAAAGATCATTTTTTTTGAATTTGTCGGAGATTTTGCGCAATATTAATAAAATTTTATGGAGTGGCATAAAAATATAACAGATATTATGAATATTTTATACAAGCTGGTTTGTTTATATTGGCTAAAATCAATATAAATAACCAAAGATCAGACGAATAGGCGAATAACGCCTGTGGCCAAAAAAAGAGTGGCGAAAATAATACTTAGAATAAAAATGATTTTTTCCGCGCCTCTTTTGGCCATATAGACATTGCCCTCGCCGCCAAAAGCCGCACCTAGGCCGGAGCCTCGATTTTGAAGTAAAATAGTTATAATAAGCAGACACGCGATGATTATTTGAATTATATTTAGAGCCATATTTTAATTACGAGGATTAATGATATACTGGATAAGAGTATATCAGATAAGAGAAGAAATGTCAATTTTGTTCATGGACTTGAACATTTTGCCTATGGCTTGGTGTTTCTAGCGGAAGTTTCGCCCGACGCAAATTGCGTGGGCCAGTTTTATATTAATTTTGATCGTAAAAATCAATTTTTATGTCGTAAAATTGTTAAAATTATATAAAGTAATTATTAATTACATGAGAATACTTGGTATAGAGACAAGTTGTGACGAAACATCAGCCGCTTTACTTGAATTTAGGGGCGATTATTTTAGGATATTATCAAACGTAATTTTTTCTTCCGTGAAATTACACGCGAAGTATGGCGGAATTGTTCCAGAAGTAGCGGCAAGGAAACAGATGGAGAATATAATGATAGTTTTGGGGAGAGCTTTAAAGAAAAGAATAAGCAATTCCCGATATTCAATAGTTAATATTCAGCGTCCGGATTATATTTGCGTTACTAATGGTCCGGGGTTAATTACCAGTCTGCGAGTGGGGGTTGAAACAGCAAAAGCTTTGAGCTACGCGTGGACAAAGCCTTTGGTGGCGGTAAATCATCTTGAAGGACATATTTATGCTAATGCGATTTTTGATTCCGATACACGCGCTAAAGCTTCGACTGGAAGGCAGTTCTTAGCTCTTAATAAAATTCAAACTCCAAGATTGCAAATTCCAAAATGGAAGTTTCCTGTTTTGGCTTTGATAGTTTCCGGAGGGCACACGCAACTTGTTTTGATGAAGGATCATCTGAAGTATAGAGTAATCGGAGAAACGCAGGATGATGCGGCGGGCGAAGCTTTCGATAAAGTGGCAAAAATTTTGGGATTAAGTTATCCAGGTGGACCTGAAATTTCGCGGTTGGTTAAAAAGGGAGATGCTACAAAAGTTGATTTGCCGCGGCCGATGATTAATTCTGGGGATTATAATTTTTCTTTTTCTGGAATTAAAACAGCCGTACTTTATAAGACGATTGAGAAAAAAATAAGAAAGGAGGATATGTGCGCCAGCTTTCAAGAGGCTTGCGTGAACGTTTTGGTGAATAAAACCATCAAGGCGGCCGTGGCGCATAATGCTAAGATGATAATTTTGGGCGGAGGAGTCGCGGCTAACGAGAGATTAAGAGCTTTATTGAAATATGAAGTTTGTAATAAATTATGCAAAACAGAACTTTTAATGCCTGATATTGGAATGGCCGGCGATAATGCCGCAATGATTGCCTTTGCGGGATATTATAGGATTAAAAATAAGATGTTTAGTGATTGGCGGAAAATTAGAACAGAGGCGAATTTGAGATTAGATGGGAGATCAATAGGACAATAATGCGGTATAAAATAGGATCTATATTTAGGTGGTAGAAGAACTAAATAAGATGAGTGTCATTTATTTTTGATGATGTTCCTGCGCAAAAATTTTACGCGCCACGTCGTTCGACCATATGAGCCATTAGAAAGGAGCTCATATTTTATCTCTTAACTTTAAATCATATATTATATCCTCAATCTTTTTCAAATTATTGCCAATAGTTTCCAGTTTCATCCGTAAATTGGAATTTTTTGTTATAGAGATTGGGATGATAAGATCATAAATTTTAGCAATGTAATCATGAATAATCGCAGCCTGTTTATTTTCCCTCCTAGCTAGGCGGACAAGCTCCCCTGTCATATCTGATAATCCTCCAAGGTAAACTTCAGGCGCAGTTTCCAGCTTGTTGATATTTGGCATTGATCTATTTTTAATGTAACTGTGGACAAACAATGCTTCAAGATATTCTTCGAGGCCGATGTTTATGCCGCTTACGCCGTATAGATGAGGATTTTTACGCAAAATGGAGCGCATCTTTTTGAAGAGTTTGTCCATGACTGGCAGATTTTTTCTGACTATGTCAGTTTTTCCTTTAACTAAAAAATTTATGGTAGTTTTGGATAATATCCGCAGTTTATCAGACAGATCAAGGCAAGTATTTTTTTCTTTGTTGTTTTGTTCTAGCAGCCGATATGGAATTAATGGCAGTTTGGTCATAAATGAAATAAATTAACTTGTTAAGAAATTATAAATATTAATTGATGCCGGTAAATTTGCTAATCTCCGTGGAATCTGAATAGAAGATAATTCTTGACCCTCCAGCAGTTAATTTCAAAGTCATACTATCCGCGTTTAAAATAATTATTTCACCATCAAAACGTTCCATTCCAGATTTTTGTATTTTTCCGGCATCCAAGTTTTCTGGCGCTTGTCTGCCTGCCTGCATCTGCTCGCGCAATTCAGCCCTTTCTTCGTCAGTCATATTTTCAAACTGTTTAAAATCAGGATGTTCGCCTTGGCCAAAGCCATACCCATCTGCTGGAAAACCCACTGTCGACTGGCCGCCATTTATTTCGGCAGTTGATGTTTGCCGCATCATCTGGCTCATATTTTCAAAATCGGTTTCATCCTCGCTAATAATAATTCTCTCAGCAGTCATACTGCCGTCACTATTAGTTGTTCCCATAACCATCACATAACCGCCGACTTTGAGAGCTTCACGGTTTGTTGCGGTAAGATTTTCATTCCAGCGCAATTGATTATTTTTTTGCGCCTGCTCTTGATTTTGTTCTTGATTTTTGTTTTGACTTTGTTCTGTTTTTTTAGAACAACCGGACAATAAAACTAAAACAGCGAACAAAGCTAAAATAATTAAATAATTTTTTTTCATAAATATAGTTTTAAAATTTAAAATTATTTATTCATACCTCAACGCCTCAATCGGATTCAACTTGGCAGCCCTTCGCGCGGGATAATAGCCAAAAATAATCCCGATGGCCGCCGACACACTAAAAGCGAGTATGACTGAAAAACCTGTCACTGAAGTAGTAGTGCAGTTTAATTTCGTGATTAAAAGTGACGCCAACCAGCCAAAAATAACGCCAATAATACCGCCTATAAATGTCAAAGCCACTGATTCGGCTAAAAATTGACTGCCAATATCTTTGGCTTTGGCGCCGAGGGATTTTTTCAAACCAATCTCGCGCGTTCTTTCCGTAACTGTGGTAAGCATCATATTCATAATACCAATTCCGCCAACTAAAAGCGAGATGCCCGCGATCGCGCCCAAAAGCAAAGTCAGGGTATCTGTTACAGAGGTCATCGCGCTCATAATGTCTGCTTGGTTCATAATGCTAAAATCAGCTTGTGTTGGGTCGGCAATTTTATGCCTCATTAAAAGTAAATTAGTAATTTGTTCTTGTGCGGAAGTCATTAGTTTGGCATCTTGAATTTGCACATTGATATTGCTGATCGCGTCGTTGCCTGTCAAATACCTTTGCGCCGTGGAAATAGGAATATATATCAGATCATCAGAACTGCCCATGCCGGTTCCGCCTTTATTGGCCGTGGCACCAATAATAGTAAATTCCAAATTTTCAATTCTGATTTTTTGTCCGGTTGGGTCAACGCCTTCTCCAAATAGATCATCTCTGGTTGTTGGGCCGAGCACAGCTACTTTGGATATTTTTTGTACCTGGATATTATTTAAAAAACTTCCCGATTCCATTTCTATATTCTTAATTCGTGCATAAGCCTCGTTAATACCATAAATACTGGTGTTAGTGTTTGTGCCTTGGGTTGTTTTAATTTGTTTTCTGGACGACACAGTCGGGGCAACTTCTTCTACATATTCAATCTGTTCTGTAATAGCCTCAGAATCTTCCAAAGTTAAAGTTGTGGCTGAACCCATGCCGCCACGAACCACTTGGCCAACACCTCTTTGCGAGCCAGGCATTACTACCAATAAATTTGAACCAAGCGACTGGATGTTTGATTCAATGTTAGCCGCCGCGCCTTGGCCAATAGAGATCATCGCAATCACACTGCCAATTCCAATCACGATGCCAAGAATAGTCAAAGTAGAACGCGACTTGTTGGCTGATAGAGCAAAATATGTTTCTTGAAATAAATCTGAAAATAGCATAAAATTATTTAATTTTTAGTCCATCATGATTAGAGCTTTTATCTGAAATAATCCTGCCATCTTTTATTTCAATAATTCTGTCGGTGTGATCCGCCACATATCTTTCGTGAGTGATTAAAATAACAGTGTGACCTTTTTCTTGGTTTAATTTTTTAAAAGTATCTAATACAATATCACCCGTTTTAGAATCAAGATTACCAGTTGGCTCATCTGCTAAAATTAAATCTGGTTCATTAACTAAAGCCCTGGCAATGGCTACTCTTTGCATTTGTCCACCGGAAAGTTGGTTTGACAAATGGTGCCAGCGCTCTTTTTCAAGGCCAACTGCGTTTAAAGAATTTTTAGCTCGCTCAACCCGTTCATCCTTCTTCACCTTATTGTCGTATAAAAGCGGCATAATCACATTGCGCAACACGGTAGCTCGTGATAACAAATTAAAAGATTGAAAAACAAAACCAATTTCCTGTGAACGAATTTCAGCCAGTTTATCTTCTGATAATTTTGAAATATCCTGATTATTTAAAAAATATTTACCACCGGTTGGTTTATCCAAAGCACCCAAAATATGCATTAGAGTTGACTTGCCCGAACCAGGCGGACCAATAATTGCCACAAACTCACCTTTCTTAATTTCAAAACTAACTTGTTTTAATACTTCAAGCTTAACTTCACCGGTTTTATATACTTTAGTTATGTCCTCACATTTAATCATAATGATTTAAAAATGATTTAAAACATTCTCATCATTCTACTTGGATCACCTTGATTTTGATTGAAATTTTGCGTATTGCTATTACCATTAGTCACTGTTTGAATGATTATTTCTTCTCCTTCTTCCAATCCTTCCACAATTTCAATCATAGTATCGCTACTTGAACCGACAGTAACTGTCTTTCTTTGGGCCTGTCCATCAACTAGAATTTCTACATAGCTATTCGTACCCATGGTTTTAACTGCAGTTAATGGAACCAGCAAAACACCAGCCTTTGATTCAGTAATAATATTAACACTTACACTCATGCCGGGCTTAACTCTTTCATCTTGCACATCAAAAGCTATTTTAACATCATAACTAGCCACTCCTTGATTAACAGTTCCCAAAGTATCAACTTCTACCACTTCACCAGTAATTGACAAACCTTCCACTGCGTCAAAAGTTAAGGTAGTCTTTTGTCCGGTTTGAACCGGGGCAGCATCAATTTCATTCAAAGTTATTTCGGCAATTTTTATGAGTTGTTTTTAATTTAATTAAAGAGTCCTTAGCGTCTGCCAAAGAATTTTCTGCCTGAATTAAAGTCAGCTTATCAATCGGGGCTAAAAGTTCTTCTAATTCTAATTTTGCATTTTCTAAACTGGATTTGGCATCCGCCACTGAACGAGCGGCACTGCGAGCGTCAATTTGAGCAATTAAATCTCCTTGCTTAACAGTTTGTCCAACCTTAACATTAACTGACACCAAATCTCCGGATACTTTTGGATTTATCTCCACTTGATTAGAAGCTGATACTTGGCCAGTGCCGGAAATAGAAGAAATCAACATACCTTTTTCAATTGTTGCGGTTGTATAAGTAGTAGTGCTTTCTTTGGCGTTAATTTTTTGATAACCAAAATATCCACTGCTAATTATGGCAGCTAGAATAATCAGGGAAACAATTTTATGTCCCCAGATAAAAGTAATTAATTTTTTCATAGTCGTAGCGTTAAATGAGGAGTAAATAGTTTTACTCCGAATAGCGGAGACGGGCTTTGCGATGTGCTGTTAAGGCACCGCAAAGACCTACACCATTATTTTACAAAATTTAAAGCCTTCGTTCCATTATGCACCAGCGGAACGAAGTGCTTCAAACTTCGTTGATAGAAAATTTTATTCTCCAGAACCATTTGATATTTCAGCTGCAGCGTCTTTAAGTTTTTGAACAATTTCTGAATTGTCAGAAGTAATTGTTATTTGCACTCCATTTTCTAAATTAACAACCTCGCGATTAACTTCATCAGAAAAACCCATTAAACCCATGGGGCCGAAAGGTCGTCCTATTTTGCCTTTCCATTGACCACTGTTTTTAAATTCTTCCATTTTAGCTTTCATCTCCTCAGTCAGTTCAGGCCTGTTTGCTTTCATTTCTTCCATCTTAGCCTGTCTTTCTTCTTCACTCATATTTTTCCACTCTTCCCTTTGAGTTTCTCTTTCAGCTTTACATTCTTCCATTTTTGCTTGCCATTCTTCTGAACCTTTTTCAAGTCCTGTTAAATTACATTGTTCACCACTTCTAAAAAAACCAAACATGCGTCCTCCGCCAAAAGCATCTGCTTGAAATGTGTTAAAGGCAATTCCGCCAACAATAAATGACGCAACAATTAAAGTACCTATACCTATTTTTGTTTTACTGATCATATTTTTTGAAAAGTTTTTCAACTTTAGCTAATTTTTAATATTAAACTGTTAGCCGACCTTTAAGCGACCAATCGAGCTGACCCGAGAGGAGTTCAGCCTATTAGGTAGGCTGAACCCGTTTAATATTGGCCTTTTACTATTAATACAATTCTAACTTTAAATTTATTTCATTTTTACCTGAAAAGGCCGAATAAACCCCGCACCTTTTGTTTAATTGTTTTAAATTTCTGCAAAAATTTAATGCTTTATATTGTTAAACAAAAGGTGCGGGGTAAAGGGCCTGATTAAGAGCCAATAATCATCTCGTTCGGCCCGTTTTATCCAGCCCTTCTAAATATTATATACATAACTTGCACACTTTTTATTTCATTTTAAAAACTACTCCATTTTTGTGGAATAGCTTTTTACAAATCTGATAAATATTATTATTCGATACATCTATCAAAACATTCTCTGGGATGAATTCTATCCTCAAAACATTGTTTAACACATTCATTGGTTGGCCCATCAAAATTTAATAGATGTGGAAGCAATGATGGTGTAGCCGTTGGGTGATTACCAAAAAAAGGACCAAACTGATGATGAATGCCCCGCCTAATCATTGGTGGAAATCTCTCTTCATCCGCAATCCGTATTCTATCTGCTACAAAAATATTATCTTCTCTTTTACCAATAGCAATAATAAACTGGTCTATCTCAAATTGATTTTGGCAATTAGAATTCTCACAACGCAACTCAACTAAACTTACTTTTTCAAATCCACGCGGAGTTTCAAGAATTAAATAATCATCATTTATTTCATATATCTTGCCGGCTATACCTCTACCTCGTGGCTCTATACCTCTGCCAATAAATGGCCTGAAGAACATTCCGGGTACACGATTTTTAAGGGCCTGTTCCTCTATGTTTTCTGAAAGACCGCTGTAAGCTGCTATACTGCCCATGACTAAAACGAAAACAAGTATTACTAAGGCAAAATACTTAAACGGTTTTTTGTATGACCATTCGGTTTTGGTTATTAAGTACCCGGTTGCAAATAAAAATAAAATTAAACTGACGACTAATAAATAAGGAAATGATTCTAAAAAAGCTAAAATCCCGGCTTTGCCAAAACTCAAGTATTCCAGACTATCGGCGGTTCTCATGTAGAATATGGCAAGACTGAAAAATAGAATAGCTAAGATGACAGTTAGAATAATTCCACTATTTAGTCCCAATTTCTTGACCAGAAATACATATTTTGGATGTAACTTAACTCGGCCAGATTTAATTTCTGACATGACTTTATCTTCTAGTTCTTTAAAATTATTATTGTTATTTTTCATAATTTTTTCGTTGACTTAAATTCTCTTTTAGAATTTGTTTGCCCCTTAAAATTAAAGTACCAACAGTATTTTTAGGGATATGCATAATATCACTGATTTCCTGATAAGACTTTTGTTCAAAATAAAATAAAATTAAGGGCCCACGATATTTTAAGCTGATATCACTCAAATACTTTTCTACTTTCTTTTTCAATAAAATTTTATCAATATCGTCATGTAAGTTAATTTTTTCATCAATTATTTTATATTCAACCTCTTCTAAAGAAATTTGTCCTCTGAAATTCTTTTTTAAATAGTTAATAGCTTCATTATGAGCTATTCTGTAAATCCACGATGAAAATTTTTTATGAATATTAAAGCCATATAAATTTTTGTATGACTTAATAAAAACCACTTGAAGCACGTCTTCAAGCTCATCCGAATCATATATAAATTTTTTTAGATAATGCGATAACTTGATTTGATAGCGCTTTATTATTTCACTATATAATTCCTGGTTTTTTTCTCTTATTATTTCAACGAGTTGCTCGTCAGTTAAATTCTGGGATGTCATATATTATCAGTTTATCCCTATTTTTAATACAATTCAAGCAAAAATTTTATTTCAAAAATGTTTACTTTTTTTGAATTACGAAATGTTCAAAAAGAATGACATCCTATGCTAAACCACGGCAGAGAATTCTGGAAAACAAGTTTGTAAATCGCCGCCGCCAAAAGCCACGCGTCATCGGGATAATCGTAAGGTTCATTTTTAATAGCGCAACCTTCAGCATATCTCCATCTCGGCGTTCCTATCACAAAAGGCGGAATTCCATATTGTTCCTCTAGATACTTCCCATGCGTACATAATGCCAAAATTTCATATTTCCAATCGTAAATTCTGCCAAGAAAAGCGATACTAACTTTTTTAAG
>Ga0210017_1000529_pt1 | contig 32383 bp, 28 predicted proteins | sample CryGeyCG2014_020_FD_183966 | JGI IMG/M metagenome (GOLD analysis project Ga0210017, IMG submission 183966) | Groundwater microbial communities from aquifer - Crystal Geyser CG08_land_8/20/14_0.20 (SPAdes) (version 2) | ecosystem: Environmental > Aquatic > Deep subsurface > Groundwater | place... | reverse complement strand
GAAAAACTGAATTTGAATTTGTCCGACCCTTTGATTTAATTCCGAAATATAGGGAAAAATGCGAGCGTAGCCCCGCCGAAGGCGGGGCGAGCGAGCAAACTCTTTCCCCTGAAAATTTGAAATGTCTTGATTGGTCGGGCTACCCAGAATTGAACTGGGATCGCACGCACCCGAAGCGTGCATAATAGCCTTTATACCATAGCCCGAAGATAAACTTAAGTAGATTGGTGTGCGTAATACTTATACCACAGGCTCTCATGTTATAGCGATAGCGGGTGTGCTTGCACGCTACACCATGAAAATGAAGTCATCAATAAAAAAAGCGAGTCACATTCGCTTGATTGACAGCGAACTCAATTCGCGCGCATGTTGCCTATTGCTCAAAAAAATTTTTGATCTTGCCAACGACTTCAGATAAACTATAATCAACTTTGACAAGATAGCCGACAACGCCTAAGGCCACTCCTTCGCTGATTTTCGCAGTATCTGACAATTGAGACAAAATCATGACAGGAATGTCCTTTGTCTTATCATTTTTGCGCAGTTCTTGCAAAACTCCCATGCCGTCTTTTTTCGGTAAAAGCAGATCAAGCAGTATTAAATCCGGTGCGAGTTTGGTAGCTTGGACTAATCCGTCTTCGCCATCATACGCCACGCTGGCCGCATATCCAGCCTCATCCAAGCCAAGCTGCATAGCATCGGCAATGGCTGTTTCGTCTTCAATAATAAGTACTTTTTTGTTCATATATTTTACTATTTGCTTATTAATGATTAAATGCTCTATTTAAATTGTGATTTAATTTTCTCCATAATGTCGCTCATTGAATAATCTGATTTTACAAGACACTTATCAGCGCCAAGCTCAATGGCCTTGTCTGTAACATCAGAAAGGTTTGTCAAAACGATTACTGGTATATGCTTAATGGCATTGTCTTTTTTTATTTCCCGCAACACATTAAAACCATCAAGCTTCGGCAGTATCAGATCAAGAATAATCAAATCCGGTTTGGACTCTCTTGCCTTTCTAAGCCCTTCTTCTCCGTCAAGCGCCACCGATATTTTAAAGTTACTCTTTTCTTCTAATTCGGCCTCAAGCGCCTTGACAAGCGTCTGTTCGTCTTAAATAATAAGTATCTTTTTACGCATATATTTCAAATTAATTGTTTATGAACATGCTAGAAATAAATTATATCAAATTTATTCTTTTTGCCAAATAGTAATCGCTTGCCGCCAAAATTCAGGCCTGTCTTTAACTTTCGCCAACCAATACCACCATTCAACCCCCCAAAGATAACTCTCTCCGAATCCAGCAGCCTTGACATACTCTAAATTATTCTCAAAATCTTTCAGAGAAAAAGAATTAAACTGATCATAAAGGCTGACATAAGTAATATCCTGATCCACTGGAAACCATGGTTCTGCTTGGAGCTCGGAAACTATTATCTTCCTCAAATCATATTGCTTGTTTATTCTTTTTGCTTTTAGATAATAAAATACAGGAGGCAAAGGATATCGCCATACTCCAAAAAATTTATTCCAGACCGTTTTATACATAGTCGTACCGAAAATATCAGCCAAAGACGCGGCAGTTTGCCAATTAGACAGCTCACCAGAATCGGTGATCAAGATTGGACGCGTATCAAGCGACTTCACCAGCTTAATCTCTTTTTTGATGAGTTCAATATCAGGCTTTGGGCACTTGCCAAAAATTTTTAAAAATGGTTCATTTTCCACTTGCCATGCAGTAATATTGTCATATTTCTTAAAGTGCTTAATTGACCTTTCAAGCATATTGAGCAACGCCAAATCTTGATCTTGTTTTGTCAAATCTTTGATCCAGAGCGGATCGTGACATTCAGGCCAGCGCGGAGTACGCCGTCCGACCGCTAAAATAACCTCTATTCCAATTTTTCCAGCCTCGTCAATCATCCAATCAAGATCATTAAAATTGTATTCATTATCGCCGGCCTCTATTTCATCCCAGTGAGCGACGAGCCTTAATTTTTTTACTCCCAATTCCGTAATGATTGCCCAATAAACCTCCGGCCAATCAAGCCCAAGAGTCTGACTTGCGTATTTGTGACTGAAAGTTACACCAAACTCCATTGGCCTGTCTTTAACGCTGAAATTCAAACTGTTAACAATCAACCAAAAAAGAACGAAAAGAATAAGTAAAATAATAAAAAAACGTATCCGATTTTTAGTTAGAATAATTTTAAGTATAATTTTTTTTATCGTCATGCATATATTATATCATATTTTAATAAAAATTTGGCAAAGAGTGATGAAGGAGTTATAATGGAATAATAACTCTAAATTTTTTCATCTAATCATTAATCCATCTAATAAAAATCCAGACTGTATAAATTAGAATTTTAATCCTTGATATTTTTTATTAAAGCATATGCCAAGCCGTTTTATTCATCTGCATGTCCATAGCCATTATTCACTTCTTGACGGACTTTCAAAAGTGCCTGATCTCGTAAAGCGCGCGAAAGAACTTCGCATGGATGCCATCGCATTGACAGACCATGGCGTAATGTATGGAGCGATTGAATTTTACAAAGAATGCAGGCATGCTGGCATTAAGCCAATTATCGGCATGGAAGTATACATCGCTCCAAGAAAACTCACTGACAAAAAACCGGGCATTGACGCAAAAAATAATCATTTACTGCTATTGGCTCAAAATGAAATCGGCTACAAAAATCTCATCAAACTTACCAGTAAAGCTCATATTGAAGGCTTTTATTACAGACCGCGCATAGATAATGAATATTTGAACGAGCATGCCGAAGGTTTGATTGGAGCTTCGGCATGCCTTAAAGGCAAAATACCCCAGCTTTTACTGGAAAACAGATATAGCGAAGCGAGAGAAACGGCATTGTTCTATGAAAGGATATTTGGAAAAGGAAATTTTTATCTTGAGCTGGAACATCATCCGGAAATACAGGAACAGAACAAAATAAACAAATTGCTCATCAAATTGTCACAAGACGCTAAACTTCCTCTAATCCTAACCAAAGATTCACACTATCTTTATCCGGACGACAAGGAGGCGCAAGACGCGCTGGTCTGCATCCAAACAGGAAAAACGATGGATGATAAAAAAAGGCTTAATATGACCGGTTTTGATACATCGCTTGTCAATGAAAATGTTATGCTTGAATATGCGCGAGAACTGAATTGCCCAGAAGCAATTGAAAACACAAGAAAAATTGCTGACGAATGCAAAATAGAACTTGATCTGACAACTTGGCATTTTCCCAAATTTGCAGTGCCTAACAGCAGACCAAGCGATGAATATATACGCGAACTTACTTATAGCGGACTGAAAAAAAAAGAAGGGCAAATTACTCCTGACGATAAACAAAGACTTGATTATGAGCTTGATATTATTATCTCCAAAAAATATCATGACTATTTTTTGATTGTAGCTGATTTCATGAAATGGGCGCATGATCAAGGAATTATCGCAACTACAAGAGGCTCCGCATCCGGCTCTCTTGTTTCTTACGCCTTGGGCATAACTTCAGTTAATCCGCTTCATTTTCAACTTCCATTTGAAAGATTTTTGACAAAAAAAAGACCAACACCGCCCGATATTGATTGCGATATCCAAGATTCAAGAAGAGGCGAGGTTATTGAGTATGTGCGCAATAAATATGGCAAAAGGCAAGTCGCGAATATTGGCACTTTTGGCACTATGAAAGCGCGCGCGGCCGTAAGGGATATTACGCGCGTACTCGGCTTGCCTTATGCCATGGGAGATAAAATCGCCAAAATGATTCCGCAAGGACCGCAAGGCAGTTATATCAGTATCGAGAAAGCCATTGAAATCAATCCTGAACTAAAACAATTTTACGAGTCTGACGCGCATGTTAAAAAAATCATGAATCTAGCGAAAAAAATTGAGAGGTGCGTGCGGCATGTATCGGTGCACGCGGCTGGAGTTGTTATCGCTCCCGACAAATTGACAAATTTTCTTCCACTGCAAATTGAGCCAAAAGGAGAAGAGATTATTACACAATACGATATGCACGCTATTGATCCGAATATAGAGGAGGAAACCGTCGGATTGCTTAAAGCTGATTTTTTGGGAATCCGCAATCTATCTATACTCGGCATTGCCAAAGAGATTGTTAAACATACTAAAAAAATTGAAATTGATCTTGAAAAAATTCCATGGGATGATAAAAAAACATTTAAACTGCTCAGCCATGGCAGAACCATGGGAGTATTCCAGCTTTCAAGCTCTGGCATGACAAGATATTTAAAAGAGCTAATACCAGATAATATCTATGACATTATGGCCATGGTCGCCTTGTATCGTCCCGGTCCAATGGAAATCATTCCTGAATATATCAGGCGGAAAAAAGATCCGTCATCAATCACCTATCCTCATCCTAAGCTAAAAGATATTCTTGAGAGGACTTACGGACTTCTCATATATCAGGACGATGTGATGCTGACAGCTATGACTCTTGCCGGATATGAGGCTGAAGAGGCTGATGAATTCAGAAAAGCAATGGGCAAGAAAATAAAATCACTGATGGTCAAGCAAAAGATCAAATTTATAGAGGGATGCAAAAAAAACGGTCTGGAAAACAGCAAAGCGCAAGAGATATGGAGCTATATTGAACCTTTCGCCGGTTATGGATTTAATAAAGCGCACTCAAGCTCTTACGCGGTAGTAGCCTATCAAACAGCATATATGAAGGCCAATTATCCGTCGGAATTTATGGCGGCTTTGATGACAGCTGAATCGGATAATACTGGCAAGATAGTAGAAGCGGTTGCGGAATGCGAAAAAATGAGCATAGACGTGCTGGCACCTAATATCAATGAATCATTGGCTAATTTCACATATATTTCAGACAAAGCGATAAGATTCGGCCTGAAAGCGATAAAAAATCTTGGCACTGATATTGTTGATACTATTATCTCCGAAAGAAAAAATGGCGGAATATACATATCCTTGGAAGATTTTCTAATAAGAGTACATTCAAAAAATTTGAATAAAAAATCTCTTGAAGCGCTGATTAAATCTGGAGCCATGGATGCTTTTGGCGAAAGAAACCAAATGATATCAAATATGAACAGACTGCTAGCTTTTATTAAAACCTATGAGCGAGAAAGAAATACGGGGCAGTTTTCACTTTTTGGCGCAAAAGCAGAGAAGAAAATTGTCCTTACTCTTGATCCTACTGAAGCGGCGGAAGAAAAACAAAAACTTATCTGGGAAAAAGAAATGCTTGGTCTTTATGTTTCTTCCCATCCATTTAAAAATATTTCTGGAATTTTTGCCAAAGTAACCGCCAACTGCCGCGATGTGCTTGACAAGCAAATAACTGCTGGAAGCAATATTTATTCTGCTGGCATAATCACGAATATTAAAAAAATCTTTACAAAAAAAAACGAACTAATGATGTTTGTCACGCTTGAAGATGCGACCAGCGCGCTTGAGGTAATCGTTTTTCCGAAACTGTTAAAAAAAAATCCGGAGATATGGCAAGAAGATAAATTCGTTTTTCTCTCTGGGAAAATATCCGACAAAGACGATATTCCAAAAATTCTTGCAGACAGGGCCTATGAGATTGATCCAAATAATCCACAAAGCGTTTTAAAAAAAATAAATCATCATGTAGATAATGGCGAATCCCAAGACAAAACAACGGCGCGAGATATTTTTATCTCAGTTGACGCGAAAAATTTCAATAAAAAAATGCATACTGACCTGAAAATTATTTTTGAGAGGAATTACGGCAAAAACAGAGTTTATCTGATGGTTCAGCAAAATGGCGAAATCCGAAAAATAGTCACGAATTTCTATATTAGTTATAATAATGAAGTGCAGAGACAAATAGAAGAATTAATAGGAGAAAGAAACATAAGAATAAAAATGCGTAACAATTTGCCAATTTATAAGCAATAAGATATAGTAAAAATATATCAATTAATTCAAAATTATATGGCGCAAAATAACAACATTGTGAGATCAAACCCGCTACACCAAAATTATAAATACATTGCAGTCATATTTGTAGTTGTGGCGTTTTTACTGATACTTGGAGTAACTTACTTGGCTTTATCAAAAGTAACTATCACGCTCAAGGCAAAAGACAGTCAAGTCACGCATAGTTTTAATTTAACGGTCGCGCAAGAGCCACAGAATAGCACATCAACAAACGTTATCATTTCTGGTAAAATTATGAGTCAAAAAAGTAAGGCAGACAACCAATTTTTTATTGATTCAGATAAAGAAGCGGCTGATTTTTCAGAAGGAGAAGTCGTGTTATACAATGACCGGCCGGTAGCACAAACGTTGGTCGCAAAAACAAGACTTTTGACAGCTGCCGGCATTCTCTTTCGGTTGCAAAATGAAGTAACTATTCCGCCTAATGGCACTACGCGAGCTAAAATAATAGCAGACGCGAAAGGATCAGCCGGCAATATCCCTCCAAGTTCATTCACCATACCAGGATTAAACACAAATCTGCAGCGGGTTGTTTATGCGAAATCAGAAACTGGCATGGTTGGCGGCATGAGAAAAATTGGAGTGCTTCAGCTTGATGATGTTGAAAAAGCGGAAAAGGATTTGAAAGAAAAAGCGATTGGGAAATATATAACTGAAATTTTTCAAAGTATTGGAGACGATAGATTGGTTTTAATAGCCAGCAAAGCTGTTCTTAATGACGTGGCCAAAGATAAGGAAATCGGCGAAGAGATCGACACATTCACATTGTCTGGCAATTTATCGCTTACGGCTGTCTTAGCTGATAAAGAAGAAATACTAAACATCGCAAAAGAAAAAATCAAAGAAGCCAATGGGGCAAAGGCCGAATTTATCAATGTAGATCCTTCAAGCATAAAATATGATCTGATAGAAATAAATAAAGAGAAACAAGAAGCGATTTTCAAAATTGAAATAGCCGGCTTGTTGACGCTTGACCCAAATAAAGATATATTTGATAAAAATCTTTTGGTCGGTTTCACTGAAGAAGACTTGAAACTATATTTTTCACAGTTTGAGTCAGTTGATGATGTTGACGTCAAGTTTGAACCTTTTTGGGTAAAAAAAGTGCCAATCCTAAAAGATCACATAATAATTGAGGTAAAGTGAACGAAAATAATATGCAACACCAAAACAAAGACAATTTGTCAGCCTTGCGTCACAGCGCCGAACATGTCTTGATGCAAGCCATGATTAAATTGTATCCAGATATAAAAATGGCAATGGGACCGGCCACTGACGAGGGATTTTATTTTGATTTTGATCTTGAACAAAAAATTTCCTTAGACGATTTTCTGAAAATTGAAGATGAAATGCAAAAAATTATCAAGGATGATTTGCCTTTTTGCAAAAAAGAATTAACAATTTGTGATGCAAAAAAACTTTTCTCCGGAAATGAATACAAACAAGAATGGCTATGCGAGATCAAAAAACGCGGCGAAAAAGCTACTGTTTTTTACACTGGCGATGAATTTGTTGACCTGTGCGCCGGACCGCACGTGAAGTCAACCGGCGTAATTGGCGCTTTCAAACTAACGAAGGTTGCTGGCGCTTATTGGCATGGGGATGAAAAAAATAAAATGCTACAAAGAATTTATGGCGTGGCTTTTGAGAAGGAAAACGAGCTAAAAGAATATCTGCTTCTGCTTAAAGAAGCTGGAAAAAGAGATCACAGGAAAATCGGAGCAGAACAAGAACTGTTTATAATTGACGATGAAGTAGGCCAAGGATTGATTTTGTGGCTGCCAAAAGGAGCGACTCTTTATAATATAACAAAAAATTTTGCCTACGAAACCTACTTGCGCCAAGGATATGATCCAGTAATTACTCCGCATATTGCCTCAACTAAATTGTGGTCGCGTTCAGGACATATGAATTTTTACAAAGAAAGTCTTTATCCTGCTTTCAACGTTGAAGATGAGGAATATATGTTAAAACCAATGAATTGCCCCCTGCATGTCAGAATGTATAAAAATAAAAAAAGAAGCTATCGCGATTTGCCAATAAGATGGACTGAGATGGGCACGGTTTATAGATATGAAAGATCCGGGACGTTACATGGGCTCACCCGCGTGCGCGGTTTTACCCAGGATGACGCGCACATTATATGCGCTCAAGAACAGCTTGAAGAAGAATTAAAAAAAGCATTTGAACTAACTCTATACATTTTAAATAGCTTCGGCTTCCAATCAAAAAATATACGAATAGATTTAAGCGCCCGCGATCCTAAAAATAAAGATAAATTTGCAGGCAATGACAAAGATTGGGCAAGAGCCGAAAAAATATTGCAAAATATCGTCAAAACAGCTGGATTTGATATTAAAAATGATATTGGAGGAGCTGTATTTTATGGACCGAAAATTGATATTAAGGTCAAAGACGCTATCGGCCGGCCATGGCAATTGTCCACTATTCAATTTGATTTTAATTTACCAATGCGCTTTGAAATGGCCTACCAAGGATCTGACGGCAAAGAACATACTCCGTTTATGATTCATAGAGCGCTTTTAGGATCTTTGGAGAGATTTCTTGGAGTTCTTATTGAACATTATGCCGGCGCATTTCCTTTGTGGCTCTCCCCTGTTCAGCTTTCCATAATCTCTGTTGGCGAAAGTCACCAAAAACATTGTCAAAAACTGGCCCAAGAATTCAAAGACAAAAATTTAAGGATTGAAGTTTTAGATGATAATGAAACTGTCGGAAATAAAATAAGAAAGGCAATCAGCCAAAAAATTCCATATATGCTCGTGATCGGCGACAAGGAAATAAATTCAGACAAACTGCACATAAGAAAACGAGGTAACAATAATATAATTGAAATGAGCAAACAAAAATTTTTTAATAAAATTGAACAAATTATAAAAAATAAGTCCGAAGAACTATAAAGTGGCAAATGAAATCTATCAATGTATTTTTGCTGACAGTCGTTTTCCACTTATCCACATTTTACTCGCGTGAACCAGCTTGCTTGTGTCGCGCGTAATTGCTATAATTATAAATAGGCGTAATATCAAAAAATTCTTATTGACGCCAAGGCTATGGATAGATTGAAATACATGATTCATACCAGTTTGCAAAGCCATATTTATCCATTCATTGAATTAAATAAAAGTAGAAATATTCTTCGAATATTTCTACTTGGCGCTATCAGCATATTTTTAGCCAGCACAATATTTGTGCTTTTCAGCTGATAGTTGTGAATGGATAGGTTTCCAAAAATCCCGCTTAAAATGGGATTTTTGTTGTTAATAATGATTGTAAACCCACGATTAATCTGTTATGATGATTTTATGCAAAAAAAGACATACAAGATAAAAGCCTGGGGTTGTGCTATGAATCTATCCGACTCTGAAAGGATAAAAGCGGTGATGCGCGCAGCGGATTTTAAAGAAAATAATATACAACCAGATGTAGTGATTCTTGTGGCTTGTTCCATAAGGCAATCAGCGATTGACAGACTTTGGTGGCAAATCCAAATCAACAGCCAAAAACCAATAGACAATAGACAAGGAATACTTAAAAGGCCGCTAATCGTGCTAACTGGATGTGTGCTAGAAACTGATAAAAAAAAATTTGAAAAACTGGTGGATATTTTGATTGATATCAAAAAAATTGAGAAATTGCCAGTTATTATAAACAAAAAATCCGAGGGAGTAAAAATAATTAAACAGTTGAGTAATTCAGCAACGGATTATAATTATTTTCACGTATCACCCGTTCGTGATTCAAAATTTTCAGCTTTAGTGCCAATAATGACTGGGTGTAATAATTATTGCTCTTATTGCGCCGTTCCTTATACGCGCGGGAGAGAATATTCAAGACCAGCTCAAAAAATTATTAAAGAGGTTGAGAACTTGGTTAAGAATGGGTATAAGGAGATAATTTTGCTCGGACAAAATGTAAATTCCTATAATGGTAGATTAGATTCCAAATCCAAAATACCGGACACAAAACAAATTCAAAATTTCAAGTTCAAATTTCAAAACGATGTTATAACATTCTCTGATTTATTGAGATCGCTCAATGCGCTCAACGGTGATTTTTGGATAAGATTTTTTACCTCGCATCCCAAAGACCTGTCAGATGAGCTGATTAAAACAATGAAAGAATGCGACAAAGTATGCAAATATATAAATCTTCCGGTACAGGCCGGGGATAACGCGACCTTAAAAAAAATGAATAGAAAATACAGTATTCAACATTACAAAAAATTAATCGGCAAATTGCGCAAATCAATGCCTAATATTGCAATTTCAACTGACATTATTGTTGGTTTCCCCGAGGAAACCAACAAACAATTTGAAAACAGCGCCAAACTTTTTCGTGATGTAAAATATGATATGGCATACATTGCCCAATTTTCTATGCGCCCAGGAACCGCGGCGACAAAACTGAAAGACAATGTAAGAAAAGAAGAAAAAAAGCATAGAGAAAAAATTCTGACTGAAATTTTAAAAAAAACCGCTTGGCAAAATAATAAAAAATATATTGGCAAGCTTGCAAAAATTTTAGTGGAAAAAAAAATAAAAAACGGAAAATATTTTGGTAAGACCGAAAGTTATAAACACGTTATGTTTAATGGCAAAAAAAATTTGATTGGAAAATTTATTATGGTTAAAATCAGCGGGATGGTGTCATTTGGTTTAAAAGGTAAGATAATTAATACATGAAAAAAACAAAACAAGAAAAACGCGAGGAGCATAACAAAAAACTCCAAGAAAAAGAAAAAAGAGGCGCTACTTTGGCTGGCCAAATTTTACGTACAAAAACCGTTAAAAAATATCTTGGCCAAGCTAGAAAAATGACTAGAAAATGAAGAAAAAACTTCCTAAACTAATAATTATACTTGGACCTACGGCGAGCGGTAAAACAAAACTTGCGGTAGCTTTGGCGCGTAAATTCAACGGAGAGATTGTATCGGCTGATTCGCGCCAGGTGTATATTGGAATGGATATAGGGACCGGCAAAGATTTGAAAGAATACGGGAAAGGCGAAAAACGCATCCCATATCACCTAATTGACATAATCCTGCCAAAAACTGAATTTAATGTGTTTAAATTTAAAAAAAAAGCCACTGTGGCAATAAACAATATTACGGCGCGCGGTAAAACTCCCCTGGTTGTTGGAGGAACAGGATTATATATCTCCGCACTAGTAGACAATTACCAATTGCCATTAGGCAAACCAGATAAAAAAATCAGACAAAAGCTTAAAAAAATGAAAATAGCGGACAAGTTGGAGGCGCTTAAAAAATTGGATATGATGACTTACGAAAAAATAGATAAGAATAATTTGCGCCGGATCGACAGAGCGCTTGAGGTGTGCTTCAATGGACAAAAATTTTCTTCCGGATCAAAAAAAAAGCCAATATATAATACTCTTCAAATCGGACTTAAATTTCCTAAAAACGTGATGAATAAAAAAATAGACAAACGAGTGGACGACAGGTTGCTTGAGGGAATGATTGGGGAAATAAAAAAACTTCACGCGCAGAAGATATCGTGGAGGCGCATGGAAAGTTTCGGGCTGGAATACAGATTTATTTCAAGATATTTGCGAGGCAAATATAAAAATCAGGAGATGATTAATTTATTAAAAACCGCGATCCACCAATTTGCGAAAAGGCAGATGACTTGGTTTAAGCGGGACACAAAAATTCACTGGATTGAAAATAAAAGCCAGGCGGAAAAACTCATAAAAAAATTCTTAAAAAAATAATCAAACAATTAGCATTGCCTGATATTTAAAACTAAAGATTAGAAATTTAAAGATTGACTGCTACTAATTTTTAATATACCATAATTTCATGAACATTAAAAAAATCTTATTGTTTGCGATCATACTGACTTTGGCGGTCGGCCTGTTTTTACAATTAAACAGCGCGGCAGCCGAAACAAACAAACTCCCGGCCTATTTCTTTTGGGGCGATGGCTGTCCGCACTGCCATGACGAGAGCCTATTTTTGGAAAAAATAAAAAAAGATTATGCGGCTATTGAAATCATTGATTTTGAAGTCTGGAACAACAAAGAAAATCAAGCGCTGTTTTTGGAAAAAGGACGCGAACTTACTGGAAGTCCTTTTCGCGGCGTACCGGTAATTGTAATTGGCGATGAATATATAGTTGGCTATGCCAGCGATGACACAACTGGCGCGCAGATCAAACACTTACTGAATATATACGTGGCGAAAAATTACCAAAATCCGGAGCCTATTCACGCCATCACTACAACAACACAAGCGCAGAAAAAATTCCAAGAAATACCAACGTCAACCTTAGAAGAAACGATTGATTATCCGCTGTTCGGAAAAATAAATCTCCGAGCGCTTTCCCTGCCTCTCTTAACAGCAGTGGTTGGCACACTTGACGGCTTTAATCCATGTTCAATGTGGGCGCTCCTCATACTCATAACCATACTTATCAACACTGGATCAAGAAAAAAAATGTGGGTTGTCGGCATTACTTTTATATTGGTATCTGCGCTCTCTTACTTTGTTTTTTTGGCTACTTGGTTAAACGCATTTATGCTTGTCGGCTACCTGAAAATTACGAGGGTGATTATCGGATTTATGGCAATGGCGGTTGGTGTGTACTTCCTTCTTGACTTTTGGAAGAAAAGGGGACAAAAAGAGGTGGTATGCGAGGTTGGGTCAAGCGCGCGTAAAGAAAAAATAATATCGCGTCTGCAAAAAATACTGCAATATGATAAATTATTACCAACAATCGCCGGGGTGATTTTTATCGCCTTTTCGGTAAACTTGATTGAACTTTTCTGTTCAGCCGGCTTGCCAACTATTTATACTGGCATTCTGACACAAAACGAATTATCGATGATAAGTTATTACATATACATTTTGGGCTATGACTTCTTTTATATGCTTGACGATGTAGCGGTATTATTAATTGCCGGTTTTACATTTCAAACATTTCGTGGAAGCGTTAAATTCACTAAGTATTCGCATCTAATCGGAGGGATATTAATTTTAGTCTTGGGATTAATAATGCTTATCAACCCAAACTTATTGATGACTGGATAAAAAAAACAATGCATGATTGATCTAAAAAAATTGCAAAAATAAATTTTGAAAAAATTGCCAAAAATAAAAAAACGCAAATACAAAAAAACCGCCGGAAAATAGCGGTTATAAAATTTTCAAAATAACTGAATTTTTAAATTGTCAATCAAAAAAATATAGCCACCAGCGCAGGTAATTTGGTATATTTTCAGCATCTGCATAGTCACCAGCAACAACTCCTTGACCGATTCGCGGCACAATTACAACCTTTTCCCCTGGTTTTTGCATATTTAACTTTTCACGAGCCTCGCGTTCAATAAAATCGCTTGAACGAAAAAATTTAACCATTTCAACTAGCTTCGAATTTCTCTCCTCAATTTGGCTGATAGAAGTCTCAAGCGTACTGATATTTTTCAGCGTGTCTTGTTGCCGGCTCTTCTCTCTAATAATCGCGCGTCCAATAAAAATAAGAAAAAAAAATAAAACAATGATAACAGTCTTTGAACTCAAAAAAAATTTGATATGTGAATTGTATTGATTTTTGTACATAAATCAGATAAATAATCATTTGCGCCTGCTATATAAATAACTTTAGAAAAAAGAAAGACCAACCGTAAACAGAAGCATGCTCAATATAATAAACAAACATAATATCCTCCAAAAAAATTTTATTGATTTTTTGTTCATACAATCATACTAACGTTTTAAAACAGCAATATAGGCCGCCGCAGGAATATCAACTTTACCAAGCGATTTCATTTTTTTCTTTCCTTTTTTCTGTTTTTCCAAAAGTTTTCTCTTGCGAGTAACATCACCACCGTAAAGTTTGGCGGTAACGTCTTTTCTCATAGCCGGAATGCGCGCAGAAGCAATTATTTTGCCGCCTTTGTTTTTGCCTGTATTTTGATAGCCCAGGCAAGCCTGAATTTTAACTTCAAACATCTGACGTGGCAAAATATCTTTCAGGCTATTCACAATTTTCTTAGCCGATTGGTAAGCAGAATCGGAGTAAACAATAGTCGCAAGTGCATCAACCGGTTCTTCAGCAACTAAAATATCAAGTCTTTCAACATCAGCCTGACGATAATCCAAAAACTCATAATTTAGTGACGCATAGCCACGCGATGCACTTTTAAGCTTATCATAAAAGTCAGTCAAAATCGAACTTAAAGGCAATTGATAATGCAAAAGAGCGCTATTTTCAGATAAATATTCCGTATTTTTGTGCTCTCCCATTTTTTCAGCGACAAGTGTCATAATATTACCCAGGAATTCTTTGGGAGTGATAATATCAACCTTGACCCAAGGTTCTTCAATATTAACTATTGACGCTAAATTACCAAGCTCCTGTGGCGAGTGAATAATCACCGGGCTTTTATCGCCCGCATAATAGACTCGGTAAGCAACTGAAGGTACTGTAATTATCAAATCCAAACCATATTCTCTTTTGATCCTTTCCTGAACAATTTCCAAATGCAGTAGACCGAGGAAACCGCAACGAAATCCAAAACCTAGGGCGGGGCTTGCTTCGGGCCCATAAACCAAAGAAGCATCAGTAAGTTTTAATTTAGCAAGAGCTTCGCGCAATTCTTTGTAGTCATTGCCTTCTTTGCAAAAAAGACCGGCAAAAACCATTGGTTTTACTGCCTTGTATCCTGGCAAAGCTTTAGCTTTCTGGGTTTGTGATGAAATTGTGTCGCCAACATGACAGTCTTCAAGATTTTTAAGTCCTGTGACTATATATCCGATTTCTCCGGCATTTAATCCGTTGCTTTTGACCATAGCGGGCGAAAAATAGCCGACTTCAATAATTTCGCTGTCAACTCCAACTTCAATAAACCTGACGTGATCTCCTGGTTTAATGTTCCCATTAATCAATCTAACATAGGCTATCACTCCTTTATAATCATCAAATTTAGAATCAAAAATAAGAGCTTGCAGAGATTTCTGCCAATCGGCTTGAGAATTCGGGATACGATTTACAATCGCTTCAAGAACTTTATCAACTCCTTCACCGGTTTTTGCTGAAACCAACAAAATGTCTTCCTCTCGGCAACCGAGCAGATGAATAACTTCTTGACTAACTGTTTTGACATCAGCCACCGGCAAGTCAATTTTATTTAAAATCGGAATAATCTCCAAATTTTGTCCAAGCGCCAAATAAAGATTGGCAAGAGTCTGCGCCTGGATACCTTGAGTGGCGTCAATAACAAGCAAGGCGCCTTCAACCGCCGCAAGAGATCGTGAAACTTCATAAGAAAAATCAACATGGCCTGGCGTATCAATTAGATTCAAAACATACTGTTCGCCATTGATCGTATATTTCATCCTCGCTGGTTGAAGTTTAATGGTAATACCCCGTTCTCTCTCCAGGTCCATAGTATCTAGGACCTGTTCCTTCATTTTTCTTTTATCAATAGTTCCAGTCAATTCCAAAAGGCGGTCGGCAAGCGTTGATTTACCGTGATCTATGTGCGCGATAATGCAAAAATTCCTTATGCGATTCATACGAGAAATTACAGCGAACTTTTAATATTTATCAAACTCTGATTGATTACTTTTTAACCACTGGATAAAATTACAGGCAACTTCTCGCTGGTATTGAAAAATTCAAGATTAATCTCTTCTGTTAATTTTAAAACGTCCCTATAAAAAAGACTTAACGGCATTTATTTAAATATAAATGGCCTGATCTGATTTGCCATGGTTCTGCTTTTTTAACAAAAATTTCTTTATATTGTTATCTGATTTTTAACTAATAAGACTTTTGCCAAAAACTAAAAAGTTAAAATACTCTTACAACCATCACAAATAATTCCTGATAGTCTTTCAACTGTAATTTGTTGATTTCAATCCTGTTTTAGTTTGGTTCAAATATGATTGCAATTTGGTTTGCATAATTTTTAAATTTTAATTACAATCAAGACATTAACGGATGAAACTAAATTAATAAAATTATATCAAATACTCGCATAATACACAAATTCGTGCGTTTCATATTTAAAAAAATCATATAAGAAAAAAAATTAAATAAATTATCTAGTGAATTCTTAATCGGTAAAAACAAAAGTTTTCTTGATGATTTTACTTTAACGAGACACTAGTGAGAAAGGGGTAAAAAGTGTCTTCTCCGCTCCGCTACGAAAATCTTCTTGAATACTTATGTTTTATTTAGCATTAATTATTCCAAGCTATAATGAAGAATATAAAATTAAATCAACTTTTGTTGAATATTTTAACTATTTTCAAAAAAATCCACACTTTGAGGATAAAAAAATAGTTATAATTTTAGTTAATGACGGAAGTTTGGATAAAACAAAGAATGTAATTACAGAATTAGAAAATTTTTCGAATGGTAATATAACAGTTAAAACAATAAGTTATGAGCAAAATCGAGGGAAAGGCGCGGCTATCAAACGAGGTTGCGAAACAATAGATTCAGAATTTTATGGATTTGTAGATGCTGATTTGTCTTTCAAACCAGAATTGACTGAACGAGCGATTTCAATATTGGAGGATTCTGAATTTGAAATAGTTATCGGACAAAGACAAAAAAATAAAAACGCTTCTGCCTACGCCAAAATCAGCTCTTTTTTCTCATTATTGCTACGCCGTATTGTCAATTCTTTTCTATCACTACCAAATCTTGATACACAATACGGTTTTAAATTCTTCAAAAAAATAATAGCAAGAGACATTCTACCCAAAATTAAGGAAAATAGATTTGCTTTTGACATTGAGCTTATAATTTCCGCCTTGCAAAATAAACACAGAGTAAAAACCCTACCTGTAATTTTTGAGCACAAAAATAAATCAAGTATTACCTGGAAAGATGGGGTTCGGTATATTTTGGATACAATAAGCATTTCCGAACGCCTCAAATCCATAAATTTTAAAAAATTAATCTTAAAATTAATTCTTGTGTCGACCGCGATTAGCTTTGCAGTTTTCGGCTGGGTTATTTTTAAGGGCTACTTATTTTCTGACGATTTTACTTGGCTTTGGCACGGACAAAAGATCGACAATTCTTTGCATAATATACTTACTTTCAGAATGTCCACATTTTATTCGCCCATGATGAACGCTTTTTATTCATTAATGTATTCTATTAGTGGTTATAATCCTCAGCCATTATTTCTAATTGGCGTAGGTATTCATATTTTGGTTTCATTGCTAGCGGGCATTTTCGTCTGGCAATTAAGCAAATCGAAATTAATTTCTATTATTACTAGCTGTTTAGTTGCTTTTGCGGGAACGGCATATGAACCTTTAGTGTGGATAAGCGCAAACATGCATTCCCTTGTTAGTCTTTTTATTCTTATTTGTCTGGTTAGTTTTTACAAATATTTATCTACCGAAAAAATATTTTATTTAATTCTTTCTTTTGTTTCTTTTGTACTAGCTTTGGGGACAAAGGAATCTGCCATTATCACCCCGGCACTACTTTTTGCAACATTTATATATTACAAAATTGAAAACAAAAGAAAGTTAAAAAAGACTCACTTGATTTTTTGGGGAGGTATAATTTTATTATCAATTATATACTTATACCAACAATTTTTTTGGCAAAAATCTAGTATATGGGTTCAGACAGGTGTTTATGGTATTAATTTTGCTACATTTTTTAGAATTCCATTTATTCTCATGGACAATTTTATTCCTATTTCACTTTTTAATATATCGTCCGCGTGGATCGCGGGGCTTTTATGGTTAGTTGCAACTAGTATCTTTTCCTTTATACTATTCAAATTCAAAAAGCTTAAATTAATCTGGTTTGGATTCTTTTGGCTGTTAGTTAGTATAAGCCCATTCATTTTCTTTAAAGCAGAATCGTGGTGGGAACCACTAGCTTCAAGATATAACTATTTACCAAGAATTGGAGCGATTATTATCCTGACTGCTATTTTGCAATACCTGATTACTCAAAATAAATCTCGATATATAATCAGCGGTTTAATTTACTTTGTAGTCATAAGTATTTTCGCCCAACTGTTCATTGTGGAGAAAGCTATTTCAACAGAATACGAATATGTTTACAATACTGGCAGATCATTAACTGAGACAATGCAAACAATCAATAAAATAAATCCTGATAAAATTTTAGTTCGGTGGGATCATCCATTCACTGCAAATAATGCTCACATAATAGGCGCAGCTTCAATAATTGCCAACATCAATGAATCTGATATTAATTTTCTCGAAAAAAATTCCGATGAGACGTTGGAGCCACGCGAGATTTTAATGTATTGGAATCCTCAAATAAGACGATATGAAATTAAACAACATAATTAAAAATACTGCTTTGCAAAAAGAAATGATCGCTTATGTCTTGGTTGGCTTACTAGGCGCTGTCGTTGACTTTGCGATTTTCTACCTAGCTTTATATTCGAAAACTTCAATATTAATTTCTCAATGGCTTGGGTCTCTGGCAGGCTTTACACACAATCATATCTGGCAGCATTACAAAATTTTTAAGCATAATCAAAAATTTGAAAAAACCTATATTTCTTCTCTGATAATTTCTGTAATCAGTATAGCAATTTCAGGGCCGCTTCTCTTATTCCTTAATAATTTTATTTCTTTCGTTTGGCTAAATAAAATAATTATTTTAGGATTTACTTTTATTATTTTGTATTTTATAAGGAAAATATGGATTTTTACATTCAGTAAAAAAGAATAAGGAGTTTTGGATTTTGGGCATTCACCCCTACCCCTCTGCCCAAAATCCAAAACAAAAAAACAAATTTATGATTATTGAATAAAAAGCCTTGTATGTCTAATTTCTGTTCAGAATGCGCCAAAAGAAAAGAAGATTGCTGCAGATCTGATTATATTAAATTTATAACATTAAAAGACGCTGTGAGAATAGCGAAATCTTTAAATGCACCAATCAAAAAAATAATAATCTACGGGAAACTAAGCGCAAAAGACAAAAAAACTAAATTATACATAAAAAAAATACACAACTACTATTATGATCTCGCGTCTAGAGATGAAAAAATTTTACAACTTAAAAGAAAAAAAGATGGATCCTGTTTCTTTCTTTCAAAAATGGGCCATTGTACAATTTACAAGGTTAGACCTCTAATTTGCCAAGTGTTCCCATTTTGGTATGCTGCCAACGGGGAAATAATTATTGATCATAATGGCATGGATTGCGATATTGTCAAAAATAAGACCACTTACAACCAGAAAATAAAACGATTTTATGAAGTTGAAATATTTAAAAATTTTTCACAAAACAAACTCGGGCTGAAAAAATTATTAATTAAATTAAAAAAAGAAATAGCAATCTATCAAAAAAATATTGATAATTTCATTACTACAAATAACATTAAAAATCAATAGCCTTCCCTCATGCTTTGCAAGTCTTTATTCACCAAAAAATTCCAATTTTTCTTGGTCATTAAACCTCACTTCTTAATTCTTCCAAAAGTTTTTTTGCTTTGCGCGATATGTTTTTTGGCGTTTTGATAATAATTTCAACAAGCTGGTCACCATTGCCGCGACCGTGCAATTTTTCTGTTCCCATGCCGGACAGTTTAAAAATTTTTCCTGATTCAATACCAGCAGGAATTTTCAAACGCACACTGCCGTTGAGCGTGGCAACCTCTATTTTATCTCCCAAAGAAGCTTGCACAATGTTTATTTCTTCTTTACTCAAAATATCATAGTTGGCGCGCTTGAATTTCCAATCTGGCTTAATTCTAAAGGTTATATATAAATCTCCGTTAAGCCCGCCTTTTGTGCCAGCTTCTCCCTGTCCTGACAATTTTATGCTTTCACCTTCATTAATGCCGGCTGGAATTTTTATTTTGAGCTGGCTTCTTTCTCTCAATTTGCCCATGCCATGGCACTTGAAACAAAATTTATCCGGCTTTTTGCCTTCTCCCTGACATGTCGGACAAGCTCGCTGACTTTGGAACGCACCAAAAATTGTTCTTTGATTTTCAAATGTATAACCCTTTCCACGACACTCGGGACAAGTAATTATTTTTGCGCTGGCATCATATCCTTTGCCATGACAATTATTACAAATATTATCCTTTTCAATATTGATCACTTTTTCAGCGCCAAAAGCCGAATCGCGAATATCTATTTCCATTCTATATTCCAAATCACTGCCACGAACAGAAGTCTTTCTCGTTGATTTTCTTGAAAAACTACCACCAAAAAAATCCCCAAAAATATCACCTAGATCAAAATCCTCAAAATTGACATTTGTCCTAAAGCCGCCAGACTGGCCACCTGCCTGACTTGCAAAATCCTGCCAATTAAATCCTTGACCGCTAAATCCTTGTCCGCCGTAGCCAAACCCCTGACTATTGCCAAAAGTCTGGCCAAATTGATCATACTGTTTGCGTTTTTCCCCATTACCCAAGGTTTGATAAGCTTCATTTATTTCCTTGAACTTTGCTTCGTCACCAGTACTCTTATCGGGATGATATTCGTGAGCTTTCTTGCGAAAGGATTTTTTTATTTCTTCTTGAGTGGCGGATTTTGAAACGCCAAGAATGTTATAGTAATCTTTAGACATAAAAACGTTGTAATCTCCGGTTATTTCCATTGAGTGAGCGAGAATAACCAATTTCAGAATAAATCTAAAATACAAATTTTTGGGAAAATTGGTCAGAGCCAGTCAAAGTCAATTCGGAACTTGTTTGTTTCTAATTTTTTCGCGGTTAATTGGCTTTAAATCCCAATTCATTACTTGGAGCCTCGGCTTCTTCAATCTTGCCAAAACCGCTCTCATATTTTTTGAGGTTGTCCTGTAATGCCAAAATTACGCGTTTAAAATGGCCCGGAGACATTATAACACGAGAATTGATAATACCTACGCTTTGGTGAGGCGAAAGATTCATAAAATCCAATATGAACTCTTCTTTGGTATGAAGCACCTGCATGGCGTTAGCATAAGCGCCCTTTAACACATCATCAGATACTTTGATCTGTATTTTACGCTGGCTACCTTGTTGATTCGGCTGCTGGTTTTGCATATTGTTATAAAATTTTTAATAATTTTAAAAAAACTTAAAATTTAATTTTTAAACTAACGACCCAATATAAATCGGGCCGCTTTACTAATTATTTAGTTATCAACCGGCTGATTTACTAATCACTTATTGTCTTTCTTTATTTGGTTAAATAATCTTTTACTTCTGATTCAATCTCTATTCTTGTCGGATTTAACCTCTTCAAATTCTCCCTCTTCCGCTTTCTTTTTTTCGCTCGTTGATTGTTGTTTGCCGTCAGCTGCTTGCTTATCTTGCTGACCAGTTTGGCCGGCTTGAGCTTTTGTCTGCTCTTTCTTGTATATCATCTCCCCTATCTTCTGCGCTTCTTGCGATAATTCTCCTGTCGCCTTTTTTATTGCTTCAATATCATCGCTATCTTTAACTTTTTTCAAAGACTCAATTTTCTCTTCAACTTTTTTCTTTAAATCAGCGTCTACCTTGCCACCCAAATCGCGCATCGATTTTTCAGTAGAATAAATCAAAGTTTCAGCTATGTTTTTTGTTTCAATCCCATCTTTCTTTTTTTTATCTTCTTCGGCATGTTTTTCAGCGTCTTTTTTCATACGATCAACCTCGTCTTTGGAAAGCCCAGTGGAAGCGGTGATTGTAATTTTCTGCTCTTTACCTGTCGCCTTGTCTTGAGCTTTAACACTCAAAACGCCATTGACATCAATATCAAAACCAACCTCAATCTGCGGAACGCCTCTGGGCGCTGGAGGGATGCCGTCAAGTATAAACCTACCCAAAGTTTTATTATCAGAGGCCATTTCGCGCTCGCCTTGGAGGACATGAATTTCCACTGAAGGTTGGCTGTCGGCCGCAGTGGAAAAAATTTGAGATTTTGAAGTTGGAATTGTCGTATTTCTATCAATCAAAGGAGTTCTTACCCCACCGAGAGTTTCAATGCCAAGGGTCAATGGCGTAACATCAAGCAGAAGCACATCTTTTACATCACCTTGTAAAACTCCAGCTTGGACAGCGGCACCAGCGGCAACCACTTCATCCGGATTGACTCCGATATGAGGCTTTTTGCCAAAAAACTCTTCCACTTTTTTCAATACCATAGGCATTCTCGTCATACCACCGACCATAACCACTTCATCAATGTCTTTTACTCCAATCCCAGCATCCTTAAAAGCTTGTTTAACTGGATCCATTGTTTTATCTACCAAATCACCAACTAATTCTTCCAGCTTGGCTCGCGTCATCTTCATTACAAGGTGTTTTGGCCCGTCTGTTCCCTGTGTGATAAATGGCTGATTTATTTCAGTTTCTTGAGAAGTGGATAATTCAATTTTGGCTTTTTCAGCGGCTTCCTTAACTCTTTGTAAAGCCAAAGGATCTTTGCCGATATCCACCCCCTGGTCTTTTTTAAACTCATTCAAAATCCATTCAATAATTACCTGATCAAAATCGTCACCGCCAAGATGAGTATCTCCGTTAGTTGATTTAACTTCCACGGTATCTTCGGAAATATCAAGAATTGATATATCAAAGGTGCCTCCGCCAAGATCATAAACCGCGATCTGCTGGCCTTTCTTTTTGTCAAATCCATAAGCCAAGGCAGCGGCCGTAGGCTCATTAATAATTCTTTTTACTGTCAAACCGGAAATCTTACCGGCTTCAATCGTAGCCTGCCTTTGAGCGTCATCAAAATATGCCGGCACGGTAATAATCGCTTCGGTTATTTTCTCACCCAGTTTTTCTTCTGCGTCGGCCTTCAATTTCTGCAAAATCATAGCGGAAATTTCCTGCGGAGTGCGGTCCTTGCCATTTAATTCAATTTTTATGCCCACACCGGCTTGTTTGATTTTGAAAGGGAAAAGCTTGATGTCCCGTTGCACCTCTGGATCATCAAAACGACGGCCAATTAGACGTTTTATGGAAAATAGTGTGTTTATAGGATTAGTGACTGCCTGCCTTTTAGCAGACTGGCCAATCAGACGTTCACTATTTTTAGCAATAGCAACGACTGAAGGTGTTGTTCTATTGCCTTCTTTGTTTTCGAGAATTTTTGGCTTGCCACCCTCGATTATGGCCATGGCGCTATTTGTCGTGCCAAGATCTATACCTAATATTTTTGACATATTGTTATATGAATTTATCCTGAACGGGATGAAGAATCCAGTGGATGCTTATCCGTCTTGGAATAATAATAAATTATTAATATGTTAATTCTCAATGAAAGTTATTCTTTAATTTTGTTCCTCAATGATGCATGCTATTAAAAAAAATTTAAAAAAATTTTATTTGGAACAGAAATTTCTCTATTTTCAAAAAATTAATCGGCATCATTCCCGCGATAATCATCGCGGGAATGATTCTAAAACAATATACTAATTCCCAAATTTCCAAATTTACTTTTTCACATCAATCTTCACTTTTTTTGGTTTTGCCCTCTCCTCTTTTGGCACAACAACCGTCAGCACGCCATTTTGATAACTAGCCTTCGCGTCATTGCTTTTAACAGACGACGGCAAGGCAACTGCGCGATGGAATGAACCATAGCGCACTTCTTTTCTGTAATAATTCTTGTCATCAACCTCTGATTTTTTTTCTTTAGAGCCTTCAATGGTCAAGACGTCGTTTTCAATAGAAATATTGACTTTCCCCGGATCCATGCCCGGCAAAGGAGTTTCTACATAAACATTGCTATCATCCTCCCAGACATCAACCGCTGGAGAAAAGCCGCTCACACTCATTGGGCCTTGATCGAACCATTTATCTAAATCGGTAAATGGATCGTACATTGGCTGCCATTTTATTAAAGACATATTATCCTCTTTTAATCTTGTTTGGGGATACCAAGCAAGATTTTATTAATTTTACTAATTCTATTTATAAAAACTTAAATTTCTAATTTTCAAAAACCGTGTATTGCAAATTAACCAACTATCACTCTTGCCGGATGTAAAACCTTACCGTGCAGCTTATACCCAGCTTGAATCTCTTGCTTAATAATTTGCTTATTTGTCTTATTTGGTTCAATCGCGGTGTCTGGCTGTGCCTGAGTAAGCGCCGCATCTATGGCGTCATGTAATTCCGGATCAAAACTATCGCCTTCTTTGGCTTCTATTTCTTCAATGCCATTTTTATCTAAAAACGATTTTAACTGGTTTTTAATATGTTCCACGCCGACTACCCAACTTTCTTTCTTCTGGCTTTCCGGAATATGCTTTACGGCAAGTTTTAAATTGTTATAAATAGGCAAAATATCTATAAGCAAATCCGCGTTGGCCATTTTCACCCACATTTGGCGTTGAGTGCCAACCTCTTTTTCTAAATTATGATAATCGGCCTTAGCGCGCTGCCAACCAGCGAGATACTCGTCACTTTTGGCCTTTAATTCTTCAATTGTTACTGATCTTGTTTCTTCCTTTTTTTTAAACATAACTATTATTTTAAAAATTTGATAAAATAAATCTTGTTGTGATCTAGGCTATTAATCCTCTTGCGTAATTCACCAACGCTAAATTCTTTTCGTAGTCCATTCTCATCGGGCCGAAAATGCCGAACAATTTATCCCCTGATCTTGTGATAATGCTTGAACATTTGTCCGAAAAACAATTATTTTGCCCTATTTTAATCTGCGTATCTTCTATGTCATCAAAAATAGATCCAATAACATCATCAAGGTGATCAATCACATCGGAAATATTACAGACAACATCGAAATTGGAAAATTCCGGTTGAGAGAAGAGATTGGCAAGACCTGTATAGAATAAATCATTTTTTGAAAAAGCCACAATAGTTGCGCTATTTGAAAGCTCGGCAATCTTTTTCGCAATATTTTTAACAACTATTTCCGGCTCTTTTGTTCTTATTTCATGACTAAGCATATCCAATAACTCCTTGTCCCTGCTGGCGACTGCTTTTGCCTGTAAATAGTTTCTAACATAGTATTCATAGCCCTTTTGCGTTGGAACACGACCGGCTGAAGTATGCGGACGAGATATTAATCCTTGCCGCTCAAGCTCTGCCATATCATTTCTAATTGTCGCAGGAGAAACATCCATAGAATATTTATCCACTAAAAACTTAGATCCTACGGCTTTTGCCGAAAGCAGGTGTTCAATAATAATATTTTTAAACAATTTTTCCTGCCTAGCGTTCATATTTTTTTATTAGCACTCACTATATCAGAGTGCTAAATTCATTATAACAAAATGGAAAAACTTGTCAATGGCACGTGATCGCTGAAAAAAATTAAAACATAAAAACAAAAAATACAGAAATCTAAACACATAAAAAAACACTAAAAACGCAAAATTAAAGCGCAAAAAGCCAAAAAACTGCAGACTTTACAAGCTAAAACTTAAAAATTTTCTGTTTAGATCCAATTTTTTCTGGAAAAAAGATTTTTGCACTAAACTTTTAAGCTTGGAGACTGTTTCCGACTCAATGTAAGAATTAAAAATTTCTAAGTTTGTTTTTTGTCGGCAACCCTTTGGCTGGAACGGCTAATATGATTATAAAAATTACAATTGACTTTGACGTATATTATACACCAAACTGATTTGTTAACAATCTATATTATATCACAAAAAAGAATAAATGTGATATAATATAATAAAATCGTAAACAGACTTTTAGCCCATGCTAAAACAGAAAAAGTCAAATCCAAATAATAAAAGCAGTAATCGCCACTTCGGTTTTACCTTACTTGAAGTAATGATTGGTATTCTTATTTTAGCCATTGTAAGTTTGAGCCTTTATGAACTAATCAAATTCACTTTAAACGTACTCTGGGAATCCAAAACTAAAATAACCGCTACGCAACTCGCCAACCAAAAAATTGAGATGGCGAGAGATTTTGACTACATTGACGTAGGGACTACGAACGGTATCCCAACCGGGATTATACCCGCCGCAGAAATTATAACAAGAAACGGCATCGACTATACTGTCACAACAGACATCCAATATGTTGATGATCCGTTTGACGGAACAATTGGCGGGGATCCGAACGATATTTTAAATACTGATTACAAAAAAATGCGAGTGCAGGTCTCTTGGCCCTATCGCCTAACGCATAAACCTGTCACTCTAATAACAAATATTGCGCCTATTGGCCTAGAAAGCGAAGCCAGTGGCGGGACTTTAAAAATTCTTGTATATAATGCCAATGGCGAGCCTGTTCCGCAAGCAAACGTTAGTATTCAAAATAGCCTGGTAATCCCAAATATTAATATCAATACTTTGACTGATAATCAAGGATATGTTGTCTTGCCTGGATCACCTGAATCAACAGAAGGATACGAAATAATTGTAACCAAAAACGGATATTCTACCGACCAGACCCATAATGCGACTCCTGAATTGCCAACGCCAGAAAAACCTCCTGCTTCTGTTTTTGAAAATCAAACAACAAACATTAGTTTTGCCATCGATGAACTAAGTAATTTAACCGTTGGTACGGTTGTCAATACTTATGAAGATTGGTGGAATAACGCTTGGAATTTTCGCCAACCAGTTTATATTTATGGTCCAGCTTCAACCCAATATAATTATACAGTTGCAATAAATATTGCTTATGATTCAGATATGCAAAATGATTTCGACGATATCCGTTTTACAGACCAGTCTGGCGCTGAACTAAATTATTGGCGGGAATCATATACTGACATGGCACAGGCAATTTTCTGGGTAAAAATTATGGCCATCCCAAACGGAATCACTCCCATATTTATGTATTATGGCAATGCCCAAGCTGATACAACCTCCAATGGGCCGTCTGCATTTCTGTTTTTTGATGATTTTGAAACTTATGGCGTTGGATCAATTATTGATGGTCAAGGAATTTGGTATACGGATGACGGACTAAACTCCTATGCTGTAGTTAACGAAAATTGTTATTCCGGATCACATTGTTTAAAATCTCATGATGTTTCCTCCAAAGCCGCTATCGTAAACCAAACTTATGACGGGAATGTTTTGCTTAACTATCGTGCTAAGCTGACTGACAAAGGCAATCAAACAACGTCTGACTTTAATATGACTGTCTATGAATCGCCAAGTAACGGCGGAAACTGGGATCGTATGCAACATCGTGGTCTAATAAGCCAAACTAATTGGGGGCAAACAATAAAAAATATCAATGATGACACCGGGCGTCAAATAAACATAAACGCGTGGCAGCAATTCAAAATTGGGTATTATAACAACAACAGACTGGATATATGGATCGATGATTATTATCTAGCGCACAATATTCAAACATACGTGAATAATATAAACTATTTTTATATTTACAACGATGAGAATGACAGGGGCTATTATGATTTAATTTATATAAGAAAATATTCACCACCTGAACCCTATGTCTATGGTTTTGGCATAGAGGATGGAAGGCCTGATGGCGCCTCTACTTATCTGGCCAATATTCCTTTTATCATGGCTGGCGGAAAAATTATTGGTTATGATGCTAATGAACAGCCAGTCTACAAATATACTGCCGTCTACTCTACCGATTACAATGGTTTAATATATATTGAAAATTTAGAATGGGACTCATATACTTTCACTCTGCCGGAAGACTCAAGCTACAATATTGGTGAAACAGTTCCTATACAGCCGCTTAATTTGATGCCGGCCACTACCAGTTTAATAACTTTGGGCTTAAATCCAAAATCCAGCCATGCCGCTTTAATTATTGTCAAAGATATTGATGAAAATCCTTTAGCTAACGCCACTGTCAATATATCAGCCCCAAGCCAAGGTCTAAACGAAGAAAAAACAACAAATGAATCAGGCCAAGTATTTTTTGATAATTGGGCAGCAGCTGAAACTACTTTACAAATAACTCTAATTGATTATGAAATTTATCTAGATACCTTTGATCTCTATGGTTACCACATAGAACAAGTAATAATGATTGCGCCATAAAATAAATGAATCGTAACAAACTACAAAAAGGTATAACAATTCTAGAAATAATAATGGCTATATTTGTTTTTATTATAGCCAGTTTTGTTGTTTCCGCTTTTATAATCCAAAATTTCAAAGTTCAAAACTTCACCCTGGAACAGTCAAGCGCCATTGACGAAGCCAGACGCGGAGTGGAAACTATGATTAAAGAACTCCGAGAAGCTCTACCCGGGGATACTGGCGCTTATCCAATTGAGCTCGCCGACGATCAAGAACTTATTTTTTATGCTGATTACGATCGCGACCAAGCGATAGAGAAAGTACATTACTGGCTTAATGGATCCGATTTTAAAAAAAATGTAATAGAGGCTAGCGGCAATCCACTAGCATATTCCGGCGCCGGGGAGACGGTAATTATCTCCAAATACGTGAGAAACAACGAAACGGCAGTATTCACATATCGCGACAGCAACTACTCGGAACTGGCAACACCGGCTGATTTAAATAGTGTGAAATTAGTCCATGTCTATCTGAAAATCAATGTGTTTGAAAATCGAGCACCAATGGACTTTGAGCTTGAATCTGACTCTACTTTAAGAAATTTAAAAGAAAACTTTTAAAATCCATCCCATGCGTTCAATATCAAAAAATAGTGCTGAAGAAAAAGGCAATGTGCTTATTCTCGTCTTGGTGACGATAGCTATTTTTTCATTTGTTTCACTTGGTATCGCGAGTATGGCTATTATGCAACATAGACTTGCAAATCAAAAAGTAAGCTGGCAGTTGGCCATTAATATCGCCGAAGCTGGACTTGACTATTATCGCTGGCATTTAGCGCACGCACCTGAAGATTTCGAAGGAGAAAGCGGCATACACGACTATACTGACCAGTACAGCGGAACTGCCGGGCAGTTTAATCTGGAAATAACAGCTCCATCTGAATGCTCAAGCGTAGTCACTATCAAATCGACCGGATATACCAATCAATATCCAAACATCAAAAGAGTTGTGCAGATAAAATATGGCTTGGCCTCAATGGCTTCATTTGCTTTTATCACCAACAGCGACGCGTGGTTTGGGGATACTGAAATTTTACAAGGCCCGGTACATGCCAACAGCGGCATCAGACAAGATGGCACTAATAACGCTGTGATGACTTCGGCAAAAGAAACATATACTTGCCAGCCATATCATGGCTGCGATCCAGCAGAGTCAAAAGCCGGCATCTGGGGCAGCGGCGGCGATCAGGAGCTTTGGGATTTTCCGACATCAAATATTGACTTTGATATGCTGACAGTTGATCTGAACGATTTAAAGACGCTCGCGGAAACTTCCGGTATCTATCTACATCAACAAGGACTGGGTTATAGGGTAAATTTCAAGGCAGATGGCACAATTGATGTGTATAGAGTGACTAAATTGCGAAATAATGTGTGGTATTATGGCATGGACGGCGAGTGGCACAGAGGATCCTGGGACATTGATAGCCAAACTTTTGATTCTAGTTATCCGCTGCCGACAGAGTGTGCTATAATATTTGTAGAAGATAATGTGTGGGTAGACGGGGTTGTCAACGGAGAAACAACACTCGTGGCCGCTAAACTGCCGGAAGTGCCAAACAACAGAAGAAATATTATTATCAACGGAAATCTGACTTACGCTGAAAAAAATGGACAACACACGTTGGGATTGATCGCGCAACAGGATATTATGGTGCCACTCTATGCCGCTCCTGACAATTTGGAAATTAATGCTGTAATGCTTGCCCAAAATGGCTCTGTCTACCGTCCTTATTATTATTATCCATCGCCATATTATGTCAGAGATACCATTACGACTTACGGGACGATCATCACAAATCATGTTTGGACATGGAGCTGGGTTGACGGTTCTGGAGAATGCATTTCCGGATACTGCAATACTAATACAGTATATGACGCGCACTTGAACTACAATCCTCCGCCAGGATTCCCCACTTATGGTGATTATAAATTTCTGCAATGGGAAGAAGTGACGGAAAAACAATAATCAATCAACAGTTTTTTATATCCTTTAGCTTATGTACTTCATTACTCCTCCAACAAAAATGCTCGGTCTTGATATCTCTGATCTTTCTATCAAAGCAGTGCAGATAGAAAAAACCAAGTTGAAAGCTTGGGGCGACTACTCTCTGCCAAGGGGTATTGTAGAAGAAGGAATGATTAAAGATTTTGAGAGAACAGCTGAAGCTATTAAAAAAATTTTAACTGATTCAAAAAGGAAATTCACCACCAATTACGCTGTTTTGTCATTGCCAGAAACAAAATCCTTCATAAAAATGATTGAAATACCAAATAAAAAAGGAAATCTTGGAGAGATTATCAAATATGAATTGCCAAAACACGTGCCTGTTGATCTTGACGAAGTGGAACTTGATTGGCAAGAAATAAAAAGTAACGGGAGAAAAAGAAAATTTTTAATCGGCATTATACCTGAAGAAGTCGCCAATGACTACATTAAGGTATCAAGAATGGCAGGCCTGGAGCCGGTGGTGCTTGAAATTGAAGCTCAATCAATCGTAAGAAGTATTATGGACTGCAAAACAGATAGTAGTACAAATTTTTTTAAAAAATTATTCTTGAAGGATAAAAAAGAAATAGTCAAAAAAGAAATACATGGGCCGAAAATAATTCTTGATCTCGGCGCAACGAGAACAAGTTTGATAATGATTGAGTATGGGATTATTCAATTCACTGTCAGCCTCTCGGACATTTCAGGTGAAGATATTACCAAGGGCATCTCTGAAAAAATGAACTTGACTTTGAAAGAAGCGGAAAAAATAAAAATAATTTGCGGCAACAGCCCAAAAAAATGCAAGGGCTGCGTGAGAAACATTATCAAGGAGTGTATTGAGCGCCTGGCTGAAAAAATAAAAAATATGGAAAAATTTTATGAATCTCATTTTGGCAGTAGTGTACGGGAAACTGAAATAATATTGTGCGGTGGTGGAGCTAACCTTGCCGGAATAAGCAACGATTTAAAAAAACTTACCAATAGAAATATAAGACTAGCTAATCCGCTCGTCAATATTTCTAATAATGCAAATGATGAAAGCATAAAAAAATTTATGCCCTACACAACTGCTATTGGATTAGCTTTGCGCAGAATAATTTAGTTTTCAAAGCGACAAAAATTAATTTCCCAGGAAAAATAAAAAATACGCGCGACTTACAACTATATGATGATCAATCTTAATCTAATAAACAATGAGAAAAAGAAAAAAATATCCAGAGATATTCACTGTATTATGATTATAAATGGTCTTGCCATGCTTGGCCTTACAATTGGTATTATTTCTATTTTATTATATGCAAGTAATTCCTACCTTGGCCATAAAATTGACGAAATGGAAAAAATAGGAAGCAAAACATCCATAAATAGCGAGATTGTTGCTATAAATCAAGAAATGCAGCACATAGATGCGGTTCAAAAAAACTTCACCAAGTGGTCAAGGGTAATTACTAATCTAATGTCAATCATTCCTGAAGGCAACACGCTTCACAGAGCTAATTTGGACAAAAAAAATAATAAAATTGTTATTAACGGACTATCAAAAACAAGAGATACTTTTTTAAAATTAAAAGAAGCGCTTGAAAAATCTGATTTAATAACTGATTTGAATTCTCCTATTTCTAATATTCTATACCAAACCGACATCAACTTTACGTTAGAAGCAAAATTAAATTTACAATAACAACGAATAATGAAAATAAATTCATATAAAAAACATATAGCAATAATACTTATACTGATTATTTTTTGCACGGCTCTTATTCTTTTAGCAATTAAACCGGCTGCCAAATCTATCATTGCCAAAAGAAACGAAATTCAGAAAGAGTATCTTCGTTTTCGTGATTTGCTTAATATGGGACATGGCCTTGAACAAACGAAGGTCAATTTTGAACTGGTTAAAACCAGTTTGGACGATGTTGAAAACGTTTTCTTGGTGTTCGGACAAGAATTAAATTTCATTACAGACATGGAGAATGTTGCCGCCAAGAATAATATGGAACAGACCGTATCTTTAGCAACAAATAAAATATCAAAACAGCAAACAAATGAAATTATACCAATCAGCTTGAACCTCCACGGCAACTTATCTGATTTTATTAATTATCTCAATGAAATTGAGTCATTTGATTATTATATCAATTTTGAATCAATAGAAATCGGCAATGAATCCAATGCGCGCAACAAATCTTTTGTAAGGCAGGCTGAAGAAGAAGTTCTTGAAACTTCCGCGGGAAAAAACAAGCTTAATTTTAAAATAAACGGCATAACTTACTGGCAATCGCATTAATAAGCTTTCCGTTGAAAAGATAAAAAATAAACGTAAAATCAGACAGTAGAACAATTGTCCCTTCAGAGTTAAAGATTTATTAAAATTTGTGTTCTCTACCGCAGGTAAGGCGATAAAGCATGTCTTATCACCCT